>Ga0257125_1000133_pt1 | contig 110276 bp, 112 predicted proteins | sample SI106_200metaG_FD_190183 | JGI IMG/M metagenome (GOLD analysis project Ga0257125, IMG submission 190183) | Marine microbial communities from Saanich Inlet, British Columbia, Canada - SI106_200 | ecosystem: Environmental > Aquatic > Marine > Inlet | place: Canada: British Columbia | collected... | reverse complement strand
TTTTTAGATATATTAACTTTTTAGATATATTAAAATTAATTAAAAATCCAATAAAAACACTATTGTTGGATTTAAATTTACAAAAAGCAATTAATAATGAGAAGATTTAATAATCATAATGTATTTCATGCTTGTAATGGTATTAATCTGTGGTATAGATGAGGCTGGCAGAGGCCCATTAATTGGTCCTATGGTAATGGTTGGAGTTTTAATAGATGATGTAGATGAAGTACTATTGAAAAAAATTGGTGTGAAAGATTCTAAAATGGTTCCTCAACATAAAAGAGTAATAATGGCTGAGGAAATTAAGAAAGTAGTTAAAGATTATAGTATTATTAAATCTGAGGCTAAAGAAATAGATGAAACTTTGGAAAGTGAAGACTCAAATCTAAATTGGCTAGAGGCTGATAAAACTATTGAGATACTTGCAAAGCTTAAACCTGAAATTGCATATATTGATTGTCCAAGTACTAATATTAATGCATATAAAATGTATTTAGAAAATGGTTTAAGAAATAAAGGTATAGAAAAGATGAAATTAGTTGTAGAACATAAAGCAGATGAGACATATCCTGTTTCATCAGCTGCTTCAATAATTGCAAAAGTTGTTCGTGAACAATCAATTGAAGATATTAAAAAGAAAATTAATAAAAACTTTGGAAGTGGTTATCCTTCTGATCCGTTTACTAAAGCTTTTTTAGAAAAATATTGGGATAAATATCCTGAAATATTTAGAAAAAGCTGGTCTAGTTATAAAAAAATTGTTGCAAGCAAAAATCAAATGAAGTTAGGGGAGTTTTAATCTGATATTAACTAACTTTTTAAATAAATAAGTCTTTCTTAACATTAATATGCATGAACATGGGATAACTAAAAATATTGTAATTATGATTGTTAAAGAATGTGAGAAAAACAACATTAAAAAGTTAAAAAAGGTTGTTTTAGAACTTGGCAAATTAACAACATATAAAAAAGAAAGTATTCTTCAATATTTTGATGTCCTTAAGAATGATTTTCCTGTTTTAGAAGACACAAATTTAGAAATTAATGTGGTTCCTGGAAAAATTAAGTGCAATAAATGTAAAAAAGAAAGTATTGTTAAAGACATATATTTAATCTGTTGTGGGTATTGTAATGACCATGATGTTAAAATTATAGAAGGAAAAGAAGTTATTGTTAAAGAAATTCAAGGAGATTAAATAAGAAATAACAAGGTGAAACAATGTGTGAAGAATGTGGCTGTAGTCAAGATGAACATGAAAATAATAAAAATCATAATCAGAACAATAACCTTAATGATCATGAAAAATCAATTCAACTAGACAAATCAGTTAATGAAGTTAATGATAAACTTGCTCATGATTTATGGCATTCTTTGCAAGACAAAGAAATATTTTGTGTTAATATTCTTGGTTCTCCAGGTTCAGGAAAAACAACTTTTATTGAAAATATTGCTGATTTTCTAGGAAAAGAAAATATTGCTGTTATCCAAGGTGATTTAGAGAGTGATGTTGATAAGAAAAGATTAGAAGAAAAAGAAATTTCTTGTTATCAAATTAATACACATAGTGGTTGCCATCTAAATGCAATGATGATTAACAAAGCTGTTATTGATTTAGCAATGACTGAAAAATTGAAAGGAAAAATGTTTTTATTTATAGAAAATGTTGGTAACTTAGTTTGTCCTGCTGGTGTTAAAATAGGCCAACATATGGATTTAGTAGTTAGCTCAACAACTGAAGGTTCTGATAAGCCAAAAAAATATCCCATTATCTTTTTAGATGCAAAATTAGTTGTAATTAGCAAGTATGATTTAAAAGATGCAGTTAATTTTGTCGAGGAGAAATACTTAGAAGACATTAAAAACATCAACAGCAAAGCTAAGATTATAAAAGTTAGTAATAAAGACAATAACAATGAAGGATTTAAAGAAGCTGCACACTTTATTGAACATGAACGAGAACATTTATTAGAAATTAAACATGAACATTAATTTGGCACTATTACAACACTATAATTTTAACCTAACACAATCATTCTATGATCTCTTCTGCATTTAGTTTTTAATGTATCAAATGCTTCAAACATTTTATCTTCAGAAATTGTTTTACTACCTTCTTTTGGATCAATTATTAAGAATGTTTCATCTTTTTCATTATATTCCATTATTGCAAAGTATGTTTGTTCTGGTTTATAGCCAAAAAAAGCTTGTTTATTTAATCTTAATAGGATTAATTTACCTTCTTTCAAAAAATTTTTAACATCTTCCATTGTAAATGGGTTTTCTTCTATTTCCACACCTAATTCTCTTGCTTTTTTTTGATGTAAAAATGATGAAAATTTAGCATTCCCTATTTCTTCTTTTTTATGTGGTGGTAGAATGTTTAAATCAAAGCTGTATTCATGCTCTTCTACTATTACTTTTGCATTAACACCTTGTTCTTTAGCAAAACTTGCTAAACCATAAAGTGATAGTGATCTTGTAGGCAGGTTAACAGAGCTATGCCATATTTTGAACTCATTCTCTTTACTAAGGATAAACTCTTGATTAAAATGATTAAGAATATGTAATAATCCTATTGCACTTGTTGTAAATCTTGTTGATGGCTGCATAGTTGTTGGGTTTTATTAGGTTTATATATATGTTACTATTTTTTTGTGTTAATTGTTTGCTTTTTAGACTAGTTTTAAATTATGTAAATATTAAAGAAAAAAGAAAAAAAACAAAAACACATTTCTCGAACCAATATATTTATAGTGGATTGCTCCACATTGACTTTACCTAACAATTATATCTAATAAATTCATCCTTTTTATGTTTTTCTATGTTGTTTAAATATACATTTGATCCAATAGTTTAAACTGTGGTATGTTAATTTTATTATACTCATTATGTTTATTTTATACACCTTAATATACTATTATGTATACAGATGTATATAAATGTTTCGGTTAATTGTAGGGTGGCTATTGATTTATTTATGGTGAAATAAATATCAACAAACATAAACCTTTAAATAATACTTCTAAATTAGGATATAAGTAAATATAGGAATATTTATATATAAAGTTAGATATAAAAGACATAAAAAACTGGTGAATTAACTAATGACGAAGATAAATAGGATGGTTATGAAGGGATTTAAGTCCTTTGGTAATAGAGTGGAGCTTGTCTTTGGAAATAGTTATAATGTTGTTTTAGGACCAAATGGTTCTGGTAAAAGTAATGTTATGGATGCTTTATGTTTTGTTCTTGGTAAAGGTTCTGCAAAAGGAATGAGAGCTGAGAAATCTGCAAATCTAATATATAATGGCGGGAAAAAGAAAAATCCTGCAAAACAAGGAGAAGTTCATATTTATTTTGATAATTTACAAAAAACATTTCCAACAGAAGATGAAGAAATTAAGATTACAAGAATAATTAAAAGCACAGGACAAAGTGTATATAAAATAAATGATAAAACAAGAACAAGACAACAAATTCTAGATCTATTAGGTATTGCAAACATTGATCCTGATGGATATAATATTATTTTACAAGGTGATATTGTTAGATTTGTTGAAATGTCAACTTCTAATAGAAGAGAAATTATTGAAGAGATTGCTGGTATTAGTATTTATGAAGAAAAAAAGAACAAGGCAATGACTGAACTTAATAAAGTAGAACAAAAATTTAATGAAGCTGATATTATTCTTACTGAGAGAAAAACTTACTTAAGGGAGTTAAGAAAAGATAGGGATACAGCATTAAAGTATAAGGATCTTAACGATAAAGTAATAAGAAATAAAGCAACTTATTTACATCTCCAAATGCAGCAAAAGAAAACCGAACAAGAGAAACATGAAACCCAAATTAATAAAATTCAAGAAGAAGTTGATGTTTTAGAAAAGAAAATAGGAGAGATGAAAAAAGAAGTTGAAGAAAAAAGAGAAGTTGTAAAAAAATTAACTAAAGAAGTTGAAGAAAAAGGAGAAAAGGAACAAATAGTAATTATGAAGACTATTGAAAATTTAAAAGTTGAAATTGCAACTTATAAAACAAGAATTTCTAGTTGTAATAATGAAATTGAACGAATTAATACTAGAAAAGATCAATTAGATACATCTTTGAAAGAACTTACTAGTAAAATTTCAGAATTAGAAAAAGAACAAAAAGAAGCGCAAAAATACAAACAAAGTATAGAAAAAACAATTAAGGAAGTTGAAGAAAAAATTGCTAATTTTAGAAAGAAAAATAAATTAGATGGTGCTGAAGATATAGATAAACAAATTGCTGATATTGATAATCAATGTGAAGAAAAGGAAAAAGAAATTCAAGCAATTAGGGAAGAACAACAAAATTTGTTGAGAGAAAAAGATCAAATTGAATATAAATTACATTCTTTAGATGAACAAATTACAAAAGTAAAAGATTTAGAAAAAACTCATAAGAAAGAAATTGAAATATTAAAGCAAAAACAAACTGAATTTAAAAAAGCAACTCTTGAACTTAACCAATTATTAAATGAAGATTCTTCATTAGCAATGCAGTTAGCAAATGCTAAAGACAAATTTAATAGGGCAAGAGAAGAATTATCTACATTAGAAGCAAAAAATGCAGGATTTAGAGAAAATGCAGGTATGGATATTGCATTATCAAAGATTTTAGAACAAAAAAGTAAGTTTGGAGAAGTTTATGGTACTGTTTCTCAGTTAGGTCAAGTAGAAAGTAAGCATAGTCTAGCTTTAGAAATTGCTGCTGGTGCAAAGATTAAAAGCATTGTTGTTGATACAGACAAGACAGCTGCGAATTGTATTAGATTCCTTAAACAAAATAGGTTTGGGATTGCAACATTTTTACCATTAAATAAAATTAGAGCTGTAAGAGAGGATCCTTCTGTTCAAAGTTATTTAAATATTGATGGTGTTGTTGGAAGAGCTATTGATTTAATAAGTTATGATGCAAAATTTAAAAATGTATTTTCTTATGTTTTTGGAAACACAATGATTGTTAATACTATTGATGTTGCTAGGCGTGTAGGTGTTGGCAGTGTGAAAATGGTTACAAATGATGGAGATATGACTGAATTAAGTGGGGCAATGCATGGTGGTTTTAGACAAAAACAAAGAAGTTTGAAATTCCAAGAAAAAGAAGTTGTTGGTAAAATTAGTGATCTTCAAAAAACTGTTGCAGAAAATGAAAACTTAGTAACTGTATTATCCAAAAGAAGACAAGATAATGAGGAGAAAATTATAAAATTAAGAGAGTTCAAAGCAACAATTGAAGGAGAAATAATTAAGATGGAAAAATCATTACATCTTGATACTGAAGATTTAGATGCAAGTAGAAAATTAAAGAAAGAATTAATGGATCAATTAGTTGATGTTGATAAGAAAGTAACTGAAATTGGTATGAAAGTTAGTTCAATTAATAGGGATTTAGCTAGCCTAAAAATTAAAAAACAAGGTATGAGGGATAAGATTATGCAATTAAGAAATCCAAGATTAATTGCAGAGTTAAATACATTTGAACAGAAGAGAGAACAATTAAAAGAAGAACTTACTAAACACGATGCTAATATTAAGAATTATACAATGCAATTAAGAAATATTCTAATCCCTGAACAAGAAAATATTACGAAAATTGTAAAACAACATGATAAAGAGATTGAAGGGTTTAATAATGAAATGAAAGAATTATCTGGAAAAATTAAAGTTGAAGAAAAAGATTTAGTTGAAAAAGAAAAAAAACAAAAACTATTTTATGGCCAATTTAAAGAATTATTCCAGAAAAGGGATAAATTATCTGAGATTATTCAAAAACTTGAAACAAAAATAATTGGCAGTGAAGAAAAAATTAGAGGTATGGAACAGAAAAGAAATATTCATTCTGTAGAAAATGCAAGAGTTAAAGCAGAATTTGCTGGCCAAGAGGAAGAATTTAGTAAATATCAGGATGTTGAATTGTTTACTTCTAAACCTATTGAACAAATTAAAAAAGATATTTGGGACTTTGAAAGGATGGCACAAAGTATTGGTAATGTTAATATGAAGGCTTTGGAAATATATGATACTGTTGAATCCGAATATAATAAATTATTAGATAAAAAAGAAACTTTGATTAAAGAGAAAGAAGAAGTTATGATTATGATTAATGAGATTGAAACTAAGAAAAAAGACTTATTTATGAAAGCATTTGAGATTGTTAATGCTAATTTCCAAGAAATGTTTAGTAAGTTAACAACTAAGGGAGAAGCTTTCTTAGAAATTGAAAACATTGATGACCCATTTGAAGCTGGAGTTGGTATTAAGGTAAGATTAGTTGGTAAAAAATTCCTTGATATCAGAAGTTTAAGTGGTGGTGAGAAGACTTTAACAGCATTAGCATTTATCTTCGCAATCCAAGAACATGAACCTGCATCATTTTATGTATTTGATGAGGTGGATGCTGCTCTTGACAAGAGAAATAGTGATAAACTGGCGCAGCTTGTTAAAACATATTCTAGAAAAGCTCAGTATGTAATTATTTCACATAACGATGGGATGATTTCAGAAGCAGATACTCTTTATGGTGTTAGCATGGATGATCATAATATTAGTAAGGTTGTTAGCTTGAAAGTTTAGATTTTCTTTTTTTACTTGGGACGAAGTCCGTGTTTCTACTGAACTTTCTTTTAATTTTTTTAAATATCTTAATAATAAATCCAACAACAACAACGGCACGGACTAAAGTCCTACTCGGCTTCGCCTCGCCCGGCCATGTTGTTGGATTTAATATCATCGTTGTTAAATAATTACAACAAAAAGAGCCTACCGGCCTGTTAAAAAAAGAAATAAGAATTCTATCCTCCTGATCCCACACTTGTTTCTATGACTTCAGCCATGACTTTGTTAAATTTGCTGACATATTTCCAGAACTTATAACGATCTTTTTCATCTTGTGAAACACCATTATGCCAACCGCCCATTAATAGATTCATTTTAATCTTTCTAACTGATTCTTTTATTTCTGAATAAGTTACAACTTCTTGTCCCCATTCAAAATTTCTTTCTCTATTATCTTCTTGAGATGAATAAGCATAAGAAGCTTTAACAGCATTATTTGAATCTTTAAGATATGTGTCTAAGAATTTTTTATATTGGTCAAGTAATTGCTGATATTGTTTAATTCCAATTGCATCATTATAATTATTGTTAGGTTCAAAACCTAAATTAATATCTAACCCTTCTTCATTTGATTCAGTAAATTCATCAATAATTTCAATTATAGAATCTTGGTCTGTTTTTTTACTTTGTTTATCAGATTTTTTTGATTTTTCTTGTGTTTTTTTATGTTTTTTAGTGGTTTTTTGTTTTATTTCTTCTTTTTTCTCACTCTTGGATTTTGAGTCTAATTTAATACTAATTTTAGATGCTTTTTTATTACCTATTCTTAACTCATTTGCATAATTGTTATCACTAATTATATCTGTGTGGATTTGGTTAACTGTTTCAAATAACATGCTTAAATTCATTCATATACCTCTATCTTGGGATTAGGATGATTATTTAAAAAGGTTTCTTATTTGTGGACATAAATTGTGGGGTTTGTAGTAAGTAGTTTTAAGTTTGTAGTTATAACTACTTACTAACTTCATACTTATTTCAAATTAAAGCCCTAAGACCACATCTTTCAAGTTGTGGATGTAGGGCACAGCTCGCTTTAATTTGAAAGAATGAAAATTTGCCTATTAATTTACAAGCCCCTAATACTCCATGCTTCAGCATGGGGATAGTTGGCGAGACAATTTAAAATTGGCAAATTTTGATTATTACTTAGAACTACTTCTTTCCTTATCTATCCACCACTACCAATAGAATCATAAATAATAAAGCTCATTGTTTCATTAAATTTACTTGTATATTTCCAGAATTTATATTCTTGGGCTTCATCCCATGAAACTGAATTATGTCCACTCATATCTCCAACAGAATTTCCACTCATTAATGCATTCATCTGGATTCTTCTTACAATATCTTTGATTTCTTTGAAAGTTACAACTTCTTGTCCCCATTCAAATTTTCTTTTCTTTTCTTCACCTTCATCTGGTTGGTAGGCTTTGTAAGCTTCTGTTGCATATTGTGCTTCTTTTAAATATTCACTAAGAAATCTTTTATATTGTTCAAGTTGTTTTTCATATTGTTCAAGATGTATTTTCTCAAATCCATCCATTCCAAGTGTAATTGCTTCAACTTGTTCATCTAATTCTTCTTTATGTTTTTCAGATTCATCAATTATTATTACAATACTCTTGTCTTTTTTTTCCTTCTTTGTTTTTATTTTTTTGACAAGCTCACTATCTTCTTTTGTTTTAGCCTTTCTGTTATTGGATTTTGTAGTTTTTAAGTGTGATTTATTTGGTATGTGATATTTTGGGTTAAGATTTAGTCCATTAACTAGGCTTAATACTATATTTAAATCAAAATTAACAATATTTGGTATATTTGTATTTGGTGTTACTATAACATCTGGTATTTTAATATCTATCCCCATGATTATTTAAAATGAAATGCCTGTTTAAATAGATTTGGGTTTTAGAAAATAGATGATTAAATAATAATAAAAAAGAAATAATAAAAAAGTATGTTTTTAGGTCCCTTCTTCCCAACTTGTTAGGTATTTTTTTTGCTCTTCTGTTAATTCATCAATAACAATACCCATTGCTTCTAATTGAAGACCTGCAATATGATCATCCATTTCTTCAGGTAAGAAGATTACTTCTGGCTTTAATTGTCCTCTATTCTTAACAAGATATTCACATGCCAATGCTTGACCACAGAAACTAGTTGACATAACTTCACTAGGATGTCCTTCTGCTGCAGCAAGATTAATTAATCTACCTTCTCCACATATAAATATCTTTTTTCCATTAAGAACATATTCGTCCATGAAAGGTCTGATTCTTCTTTCACTACTTGCAATTTCTTTTAATCCTTTAATATCAATTTCAATGTCAAAATGACCTGAGTTAGCAACAATTGCACCATTTTTCATTTCTTTCATGTGTTCTGTTCTAATTACATGTTTATTACCTGTAACCGTAAGGAATATATCTCCTTCTTTACATGCATCTTCCATTTTCATTACTCTAAAACCATCCATTCTTGCTTGTAATGCTGGGAAATTTGCAACTTCTGTTACAATTACATTTGCTCCATGTCCTCGTGCAGAATGAGCAAAGCCCTTTCCACAACTTCCATAACCTAAAACAACAACACTTTTACCAGCAAATAGTATATTAGTTGCCCTAATTATTCCATCCATAGTTGATTGAGCAGTTCCATAAACATTGTCTAATAAATGTTTAGTTTTATTATCATTAACTGCAACTACTGGATATTTTAATGCATTATCTCTTACCATTGATTTAAGTCTAATTATGCCTGTAGTTGTTTCTTCACATCCACCAATTAATTCAGGGATAAGTGAAGTATGATTTTTATGAATTTCACTAACTAAATCACACCCATCATCTATTGTGATATGTGGTTTAAAATTAATGATACTTGTTATATATCTATAATAATCTTCATTTGTTTCGCCTTTATAACCCCAAACTTTTACACCTTCTTCAGCTAGTGCAGCAGCGACGTCATCTTGAGTTGATAATGGATTACATCCAGTGATTGCAACATCTGCACCACCTGCTATTAATGTTTTTACAAGAACAGCTGTTTCTTTTGTAACATGGAGTGCCATTCCAATTCTGATTCCTTGCAATGGTTTTTCTAATTCAAATTTTTTTTTGATTTTTAATAATGCACCCATATTACTCTCTGCAAGTTCAATATTCATTTTACCTTGTTTTGCTAAGGTTATATCTTTAACTTCATAATTTTCTGTTGTATTCATGGTTATTTCCTCCAAATTTTGCAATTTTATAAAGATTTATTGTTATTTACTATTACTATTTAACAAATAATTGGCTAAATTTAATAATTTAAGTTAATTTATAATTGAAATAATTAATATGTTTATTAATTATTCGGTAATTAAATTCGTGTTTGTATACAGCAATAGTACCTCTGTTGTGTATTTATTATCTCCTATTAAGTTAAAACAAACCATTCAAAATACGCTTTTTAAATTTTATGAAACACCGAAACATTTAAATAGGGGTTTATTAATAATTTTATTAATATAATTTAATTAATTTTATTTTTAAGTTATAATCAATTTCCAAAAAAAAATGTTTAAAAAAAGAGGTGTAAAATATGTTAGGTAGAAAAATTCTATTAGGTTTAATTATATTATTATGTGTTGTTTTGACTACAACAATGGCTTTTGCAGCTAATGTTTATTTTGAGGCGTACGATGCTTTAGCTGAAAACAAAAACTATACTCTAGGGGAGGCAACATTCGGTGGTCAGCTTTCAGGAGAGAACACATTGATCTTATCTGCATACTTATGGGCAGATGGAGACCAAAACTTAAGTAGCCTGAATTTAACAATATATAACCTAGGAAGTTTTTCTAATGATACCTTAGCAAATCTTACTCAAACTAATAGTAGTGGGATATTTATTACATATGATAATGATACTAATACTAATACAGTTGATCCTATTGTTACCTTGTTGGGTGCTCCAACTTGGAACTCAACAAGTGATGGAATCAAATATCATATTAATTTTACATTTGATAATACCACTAATCCTATAAATCTTTCAAAATCAAAACCTGCTAGTCCTAACCTAGAAATCAGGTTTAATATTTCAGATACATTAGCAAATGTAGATAGTGCATTATTTGCTGTTGGATTTGATAGTGCAGCTACATTTGGAACTAGCGGAAATACATCTATTAATTTTAATAGTTCACTTAACTCATCATATGTTAAGATGGACACATATGCAGCAAACTTCTCAACAGCTTATACAAGAGATGCAGACAAGTCTGGTGGGGTAGATTCCTTGGTTGTTACTTTTAATGAACCAATTGATGATACTAATTTAGCAAATGGATGCTTTGGTGTTAATGGAACAAGTAGTACTGTATCAGTTGAAACAGGTGAAACAGCAAACGATTCAATTGTTTTCCTTAATTTTACAAATAATATCCAATTTACAAATGCAACACCTCAATATAATTATACAAATAATAATAGTTGTAATCTAACTGACTTTGCAGGTAATCCAATTGGAATACAAACAAATACAAGTGCAGATGGTGCGCTACCAGCTTTCATGTATGCTAGTACATATGATATAGATGGGGATGGTGCAGTTGACTATATTAACATAACATTGAGTGAAGCTTTAACAGTAGGTAATGTTTCATCATCAGCATTTACTGGTAATGTTAGTTTAGGTCAAGATACAACTCATGGTAAAAACACTTTTGAAATTGAAAGCGCTTCAATAATGAACTCTACAGTTAGATTAGTATTAAATGATAGTTATGCAATTGGTACTGGTGCAATTTTATTATCTTATTCTCCAGGTGACATAAATGATACATATGGTAATTTAACTTTAGCAAATGGTTCAATTAGGGTAGAAGATAATATGAGTGCAGTATTATTAACTGCAAAAACATATGATAGGGATTCAAATGGGAATTTGGATTCTATAGCATTAAATTATTCAGAAGGTATTGGTAAATATGTTTTTGGTACTGCAACAGCTGCTTTAAATTCTTCAGCTAATATAACTCTTAACCTTGTTGGTAGTGAAGCATTTACATATGATACAGACAATAATTATGATGGAGTAAATGACAGTGTTATTTATTTAAATTTTACAGGAGCGGATTATCTTACTGATGCAACTCCTTTAGTAAATGTGACTGTTAATACTACAACTTCTAACAATATTTATTTAACAGATTTAGCAGGTGTAAATGTTACTAACACAATTAATAATCAATCAGTTGACAGAGCTGGACCAGCATTTTTAGTTTCCACATCATATGACACTGATGGTGATGGTGCTCTTAATTATATTAACATAACAATGAGTGAGTTTTTAACAGCTGGAAATCATTCAACTGGTGTGTTTGATATTGCAAATGTTAGTATTGGTCAGGATACTACAAAAGGATTAGTAACATTAACTATAGGTAGTGTAGTTACTATAAATGATCAAATAAACATTGCCTTTGATGATACTGTTTTTGGAACAGGTGCAGTAACTTTATCTTATACTGGTACAACAGTTAATGATAGTAGTGGTAATACTAACACTGCTCCAGTAAATGCTACCATAACAACTGTTGATTCAGCGGCTGCTGTATTACTAAATGCATATACTCTTGATAGAAGCAGAAATGGTTATGTTGATGGTGTAAGATTAAACTTTTCAGAAGGTATTGGTAATAATACTTGGGGAACTGCAACAGCTGCATTAAATGCTTCAGCTAATATAAGTATTGGAATTGAAACATTAAGTTTTGATCCTGATGCAGATTATGATGGAGTAAATGATAGTGTTATTTATCTGAACTTTACAGGTACAACTTATTTATCAAATGAGACACCTGTAGTTAATATCTCTGTTAATAAAACAACAAACAATGTTTATTTAGCAGACCTTGCAGGTAATAATATTAGTTATTCCATAAATAATGCAACAATAGATAAAGCTGTACCATCAATTTGGATCAAACAAACTCTGGATTATACAAGATCTGGTTATGTTGAATCTATTAATATTACCTTTTCAGAGCAGATGAATGATTCAACATGTGATGCTGCAAACTTTTCAATAGAGGGAGTTTCAGATTATACATTAAGAACAATAACTGCAAATGACAACTATTTTCATTTAGTTATTTCAACAACTCTTGATACAAATGAAACATTAACTGCAAATTATACAATAGGTGGAACAGAGAATTGTCGTGACCTTGCACAAAATGTATTAGCAACAAATAATTCTGCTGTAAAAGCACCTGATATGGCATATCCACAGATTAGATATGCAGTTGCAAGTGATAATAGTAATCAAGTACAAGGAATTGATGAAGATGATACTCTTGTATTAAGTTTTAGTGAGCCAGTTAATCTTACAGGTGCATTGTCAGTTGTTCCTTCAACTGTTGGTCCTGTACTTAACAATAGTTTGATCTTTTTTACCAATACTCCATTGAAGATTTTTGATATTGCAAATGCATCTTTCAATGCACTAAATACATCATTGACTATTTATTTCAACTCAACAAGATCTACAATAGCAGATGGTGATGTCCTCTTTGGAAATATGAGTATTCAGGATTTGAATGGTAACCTTGGAATAGCTGATAATAAAACTAATGTAAGTATTACTGGTACTTTCTTTACTCAATCACCAAGTGGTACTAGTCCAGGTGGTGGTGGTCCAAGTGATGATCCAGAAGATCCAGAAGAAGTTGAAGAAGATACATCAAGTGATTTAGATGCATTATTAGCAAGTTGGGAAGCAGCAGGTACAGGTGATGAATCAACACCAACAACAAGTGGTGGATCATCTACTGATGATGATGAACAAGAACTTGGTGCAGAAGGAGCAGGAACTGAAGAAGGAGTAGAATCTGGAGCAGGAGCAGGAGATGTTACAGGTGAAGGAACTTCAGAAGAGAATTTAGTTGGAAAAGGAAGCTCTAAGTTAATGGCTGGTAAAACAAGCAAGATAATAGCAGTAATTGTAATTTTGTTATTGATTGTTGGTTTAGTAGCTTTACTGCAAAGCAAGAAATTTAAAACATTATAAATTTCTTTTTTTATTTTTTTATTCTTATTCTTTTAATTATTTTTGTATGTTTTTTAGAATATTTATTTTTAAATCCAACAACATGCTTGGATAAGAAAATAACAACATGGCCAGGCGAGCCATTAGGCGAGTAGGATATTTTACGAAGTAAAATGTCCGTCTGTGCCGTGGTTGTTGTTATTTTCGACATAATATAAATAAGAAAATAATCTTCAACAAAAAGAGCCTTCGGCCTGTTAAAAAAGTAACAAAGAAAAATAAAAAGAGAACATCTCCAACAAAAAGAGCCTGCCGGCTTGTTAAAAAAGTAACAAAGAAAATAAAAAGAGAACATCTTCAACAAAAAGAGCTTTCGGCCTGTTAAAAAAGTAACAAAGAAAAATAAAAAGAGAACATCTCCAACAAAAAGAGCCTGCCGGCTTGTTAAAAAAGTAACAAAGAAAATAAAAAGAGAACATCTTCAACAAAAAGAGCCTACGGCCTGTTAAAAAAGTAACAAAGAAAAATAAAAAGAGAACATCTCCAACAAAAAGAGCCTGCTGCCTGTTAAAAAAGTAACAAAGAAAAATAAAATAAATTAAAATTCTCTCATTTTTTCAAACTCTTGGAATCTTTTATTAATTTCTTCCATGTTAAGAGTTTTTTGTCTTTCTAATGAAAAATCTTCAGCATTAAAGGATGCAATAGTTGATCCATAAATAATGGCTTTTCTTAAATTTGGTTCTGATATATCATCTGTTTTAGCCAACCATCCAATTAAGCCGCCTGCAAAGCTATCTCCACAACCAGTTGGGTCTTTGAGAACTTCTAATGGATAACCAGGGGCACTAAAATGTGTTGTTTGTGTGAATAATAATGCACCGTGTTCGCCTTTTTTAATTATTACATATTTTGGTCCTAAATTTAAAGCTTTATTTCCTGCATCTAATAAATTAACAGTTTCAAATAATAGACGAGCTTCTCCATCATTAATTAAAAGTAAATCTACTTTTTTAATGACTTCTATAAGGTGCTCTTTTTTGCTCTCAATCCAAAAATTCATAGTATCCATAGCAATAAGTTTTGGTTGGGATAATTGTTCTATTACTTTTAATTGCAGCTCAGGATCAATGTTACCTAATAAAATATATTCTGCATTTTTATAACTTTCTGGAAGGTTTGCTGAGAATTCTGTTATTGAGTTTAGTTCTGTATTTAATGTTTTAGCTTCATTCATATCATATTCATATTCTCCTGACCATCTGAATGTTTTACCTTTGAACTCAATGCCACTCATATCTATATTTTTGTTAGTTAATAGGTTTTTATATTCTTCTGGAAAATCTTCTCCTGCTATTGAAACTATACCAACATTAGTGAAAAAAGAAGATGCATATGAAGCATACACTGCACTTCCTCCAAGAATCGCTTTCATGTCTCCAAAAGGAGTTTTAACATCATCTAAACCAATACTTCCTATGATTATTGTTTTTGCCATGGCTTTTTGGGTAGGCTGATTATTTATATATTTTATTGAAAATGCTTGTAAGGATTGTAGGGCTAGTAAGGTTTGTCAGGCCTTATTTGTCTTACGAACCTAACAAGCCTGAATAGCTTTACAAACATTATCAATAACATTTTTAAACTTCCGAAATTATTTTGCTTATATGGACATATTTAACAAAGTTATTGCAAAACACCTGCCTAACAAAACAGAACAAGCTAGAATTAGGTCTGAAATAGATGAATTTATAGAAAACTTAGAAAAAGTAATGAAAAAGCAGGAGATTTTAGGAGAAGTAATGCTTGGTGGGAGTGCTGCTAAAGGTACATTCTTGATAAAAGATTTTGATGTTGATGTTTTTGTAAGGTTTGATTATGAATATAAAGATAAAGATTTATCACCTATGCTTGAATCTATGTTATTATCTATTAAAAAAATTAAGTTTGATAAAGTCCATGGTTCAAGAGATTACTTTCAATCTAAAACTAAAAAAATTAATTATGAAATTATTCCTGTTTTAAAAGTAGATGATCCTAAGAAAGCATTGAATGTAACTGATATGAGTCCTTTGCATGTTAAATGGCTAAAAAAACATTTGTCTAAAAATCTTAGAAATGAAGTTGTCTTAGCAAAATTATTTTGTAAAGCACAACATGTTTATGGTGCTGAATCATATATTCAGGGTTTATCTGGACATGTTTTAGATATTTTAATTGTTTATTATGGGAGTTTTTTGAAATTACTTAAAGCATCTCAAAATTGGGATTTACTTGGTAAAAAAAATGAAATAATTGATGTTGAAAAACATAATAGTGTTGGTAAATTGAATAAATCTAAAATATCTCCTTTAATTGTAATTGATCCTATTCAACCAGAAAGAAATGCAGCAGCAGCTTTAAGTAAAGAAAAACTTAATATTTTTGTAATAGCTGCAAAAGAATTTTTAGATAAGCCACATGAAAAGTATTTTGCTAGAAAAGAATATAATTTAGATGATTTAAAAGCAATTAAAATAAAACATTGTGCTAGCTGGTTGTTGATTTTGGATATTAATGCTTTAAATGGAAAAGAAGATATTGTTGGAGCAAAATTATTAAAATCATATAAACATATTTTAAGACATCTTAAAATTAATGAATTTACTGTTAAGGAATCAGGCTGGAAATGGGATAAGCAGAAAAAAGCTGAATTTTGGTATGTTATAGAAGAAGATAAATTGAGTAAATCTTTGGAAAGAATGGGTCCACCAGTATCAGCTAAAAATGCTGCAGAAGGTTTTAAATTAAAGCATAAAAAAGCATATGAAAGGGAAGATAGATTATATGCAATGGTGGAAAGGTTATTTAAAACACCTGATAAATTAGCTAAATCAATGGTTAAGGAAGAATATGTTAAAGAAAAAATTAAGAGTGGAAAGTTAAAGGTGTATTGATAATTTATTTATAATGTTGTATGTGTGAATTGAAAATTTGATTTAGATTTAATAGTATTTAAAAAACAACAACAATCCTGGCACAGACGGACATTTGCTACGCAAATATCTTACTCGCCTAACGGCTCGCCTGGCCAAGTTGTTGTTTTTCACTTTGAAATGAATGGAAAATAGAATTTAATTAATAAAATAAATATGATAAAAGAAATATTAGAATTAATTGGAATTACTTTAATACCTGGGCTAGAATTGAGAGCAAGTATTCCTTATGGTATTTTACAGACAGAACTTCATTGGTTTACTATATTTTTTATTTGTGTTATTGTAAATATTATATTGGGTGTTATTATCTATTTTTTGTTGGATAAAGTTGTTCATCTATTCTTTTTTTGGAAGTGGTTCCATAAACTTTATCATAAAATTGTTGAAAGATCTCAGAAAAAGATACAAAAATATGTTGATAAGTATGGGACTATTGGCTTAGCTTTATTTATTGGTATTCCATTACCTGGATCAGGAGTTTATACAGGTGCATTAGGAGCATATGTTTTAGGTTTTGGTTATAGGAGATTTATAATTGCAAGTACTATTGGTGTTTTAATTGCAGGTGTGCTTGTTACTGCTATTATGTTAAGTGGTAATGGCTTGTTTAATTTTTTAGTTAAGGTATAAAATGAAATATATAAAAAAAGAACAAATATTACAATGGGTTTTAATTGGAGTAGGTGTGATTGCATTAATTGTAAGTTTATTTTTTGATACTGCTATTAATGAAAAATTAAGTGGATTGAATTATCCAATTCTTAGTGCAATGTCCATTGTGTTAAGTAATTTATATCTGATTATTTTGGTTTTGTTTATTTATACAACTTTTGCTATGTATATTGGGAAAAAAAGAGAAGGAATTTTGCCATTATGGGCAAGTTTAATTATTACTATTGTATTAGGTGTTTTATTGAAACTGTTAGTTGCAAGAGAAAGACCATTAGATGTTAATGATTTTGCTTTTTTTACATATGCATTTCCTAGTCTACATGCAGCAATATGCTTCTGTGTTGTTCCAATCTTAGATGTTGAATTTCCTAGGTTGAAATGGTTTTGGATTGGTTTAGGGGTGCTAGTAGGATTAAGTAGGTTATTTTTACAAGTACATTATCTAAGTGATGTAATTGCTGGTATTTTAATTGGTTATATTATTGGGCTAGTTGTATGGTATATGAATCAAAAGTTCTTTTATAAGATTAAATGGTAATTGATTTTTTTAATTCTTTTATTGTGAAGTAAATCCAGCCATTCTTGGCAGGGCTAACGGACTTTTGCTATGCAAAAGTCCTATTCACCTCGTTTCACTCGGCTCATCAGCCCGCCATGACTGGATTTTTTCCAAAAACATTAAATATTAGCTTATTTATGATAGCATATATGAGAATAACAATAGATACTGATGATTCAAAAGAAGAGATAATTAAAGCTATTAACTTATTGAAAGAAGCAATTGAAAATAAAGGTTCTAATTCTAATCAAAATGAGTTTGATTTAGGTGGATTAAACTTTAATGAGCCTAAAAAAGTTGAAACAATTGATCTTGATGAACCTAATGATGAACCAAGCCAAGAAGAAGTTGAGAAATTGATTCAATCACAACTTGAAGCTTCTACACCAACAAATCAACCTTCAAGCCAGTCCTCACAACCAACTGGGGCTTTTGGAGCAATGTTTGGTGGCGAAAGCAAGAATGACATATTTAGTAATGATGATGGTTTTGGTGGAAATGATGATAATTCTTCTGCAAATGACTTAATTAATAATCCAAATAAAAAAGAAGAGAAAGATGAAGAATGGGGACCTAGAACCAAGATGACATTAGGTGATTTGGAGAGGTATTAATTATATTCTTTTTCCATTAAATATATAAATTCTTACTAATTCTGCAAGTGTATAATTATAATAATTAAAAAAGTATTCAAGATGTCTCGCTCGTGTCCACCCTATAATAAAAGCTTCGCTTGGAAAGGGTGGTAGCTTAAATAACAATCAGGATATGGCACTCGCTGGTCCTGAAGGACGACACCTTGAATACAAACAGAGGTAAAAAAAATGGTATTTGAAAATGTAGTAGCAATGTTAGACAAGGTTTCTAAAGTAATGGAGTTAAAAGAAGAAGAAAAACAAAAATTATTAACTTTTACAAGAGTTAGTCATGATGAGATAGAAGTTGATGGAGAAAAGTATCCAACATGGCGTATTGTTCATAATGATGCATTAGGTCCTGGAAAAGGTGGTATAAGGTATCATCCTGGTGTTTCTGAAGATGAAGTTAAATCATTATCATTCTGGATGAGTATTAAGAATAGTTTAGCTGGATTACCTTTTGGAGGAGCAAAAGGTGGTGTTATTATTGATCCTAAAGCATTAGTAGAGAAATTAGGAAGAAAAGGAGCAGATAAAAGATTAGAAGCAGTCAGTCGTGGTTTTGTACAAAAATTCCATAATGTTCTTGGACAAGATATTGATGTACCTGCTCCAGATGTTTACACTAATCCACAAACAATGGGTTGGATGTTAGATGAATTTGAAAAATTGAAAGGTAAACATGAACCTGGTGTTTTTACAGGAAAACCAATTGCCTTAGGTGGAATTCCTTTAAGAAGTGATTCAACAGCTAAAGGCGGATATATTATGTTTAAAGAAATTATTTCTGAACTAAAAAATCAAGATGTAACTATTGCAGTGCAGGGCTTTGGTAATGCTGGTTATTTCTTTGCAAGTATGGCTGGAAAAGATGGGCATAGAGTTGTAGCAGTAAGCGACAGCAAAGGCGGAATTTATGATGAAAATGGTTTTAGAGTTGAAGAAGTAAAAAAAATTAAAGATGAAGAAGGTAGTGTTGTAAATTGCTATAAAGATGGTGGTTGTTATGGTAAGAAAATTAGTAATGAAGAACTTTTAGAATTAGATGTTGATTTTTTAATTTTAGCAGCACTTGAGAACCAAGTTACAACTGAAAATGCTTCCAAAATAAAAGCAAAGTATGTTATTGAGTTAGCAAATGGTCCTGTTACAACAGAAGCAGATGACATTCTTTATAATAATGGTGTTGTTGTTGTTCCTGATGTGTTAGCTAATTCAGGTGGTGTTGTTGGAAGTTATCTAGAATGGGTACAGAACAGAACTGGAATGATCTTTGAAGAGGATTATTTAGTTGGAAGATTAGATAAAATCATGAAAAAGAGTTATCATGCTGTTGATCAATTACATAAAGACAAAAATGTCAATATGAGAGTTGCTTCTTATGTTTTAGCAATTGAAAGAATTTTAGGAGCAGAGAAAGCAAGGGGACGATTGTGTTGTTATAAATGAATTATTTCTTTTTTCTATTATTTTTTTATTAATTTTAAAGCTTTAATACCATAATTAGGGCGTATACACTACTTTGTAAAATGCTTCAGGAACATTACAGCTAACTACTTTACATTTTTTAAATCTTTGATTTTTTTCTTCTAATTGATCTATTCTACTATATCCTTCTCTTTTGAAAACTTTTTCACCATCATCAGTCGGATAATTAGTTATTATAAAACCTTCTGTGTCATGATCATGAGCAATATTCTTGATTAGTTCCTCATTTAATTTTACAACATAATGTGGTATGTTTAATCTGCAATCTTCTTTCCATCTTAATGGGATTGGCATGATTAAATCTACTTCATCTTTTGGTCTTATCCAAAATTTATTTGCTTCTTCTAGGTTTATGCTATATACTAACAATATATCATAAACTTGGTCATCAACCTCTTCTCTAAATAATTGGAAATTAAAGCTCCCTGCAATAGATATTCTCTCAAATGCAGCACCATATTTTTCTTCTCTTTTTTTTAAGAATTCTGAAAAAGATTTGAGTTGAGGCGTATCTTGTTTATTTTTTTCATACCATTCTCTTGATTCTAACTCACATCCATTACTCATTATTGATATGTCAACATGGAGAGCAGTTATTTCTTTGTAAGAAAAATCAAGACTGGATATTCCTAACTTTAATGGTTTTACTTCTAATTTTGGGATTAATTCATATGCTTCAGGAAGTTGATCCTTTAGAATTTTTATTGCTTGCATTAATTTCCTTGTAAATTCTTCTGGAGTATAACCATATGTTTTACTTACAAAAGAACTAATTTCAGGTTTATTTATATATAATGAAACCATTTTTTGAACTCTTGTTTCAACATCTTGATCCATAGAAAGAAAATCAAAAGCTTGTTCAGTAGTTAAATCGTCTATTGATTGTGGAATTCGTTTATTACTCATGACATAAAGAAATCTAGTGGGGTTTTTAAATTATCTTATTTATTACTTTAATAAATCCTAGTGAAAAAACTATCCCACCTCCTATTCCCCCGACCACCCACCCCTTAATTGTAAGAAGGAAAAAGGGGATTTATTGTTTTAGAAAACTCATAACTTAATAACTACATATCCACTACAAACCTAGAACTCATAACTTAATAACTATTTACAAACTCAAAACTAAATTACTAATAACCAACTACAAACTTAAAACTCACAACTACTTCCCCCAAGAACTATAGATCAATAATTTTTCCTTCTCTACCTACATTAATAACTTTGGTATCGCCTATTTTCTCTTCAATACCTTGTGCTTCATGGACATGGCTACAAAATAGAATATCAGGTTTGAATTTTTCAACTGCTTTTTTTACTCCAATACTACCTTTAACAAAATCAGAAAACTTCTCCATCTTTGTTTCAGAAGGATGAACATGAGTCATCATGATTTTCTTTTTCAAATATTTAATATTATCAAAACCTTTTTTTAGATTGTCATAAATTTCTTTTTCATCAATCTGGTTAGGACCAATATTTGCAAAACCACAACCAAAAATACCAACATCTTCATATTTTACACTATAACCATGAACATTTTTGATGCCATAGAACTCTGTAAGAAAATCAGCAGTTGCTACGCTGTCATGATTGCCAGGGATAAATAATACTTTTTTACCTGCTTTTTTGAATGGTCCAATTAAACCATCTACACCTTGATCAAAATATGTAATGTCTCCAGTAATTAATACTAAATCAACATCTTCATCTTTAGCTTTCTTAGCTAGTTTCTTAACTAGGCTAACATCACCATGAATATCTCCTGTAGCTAGTATTTTCATTATACTATATAGGTTGAAAGAGGGTTTTATATGTTTTTCCTTGTTTTTTATGTAAGAATTATGCTATTTCACCATAAAACATAAATACCATATATATTAAAGATAGATATATGGTAAAAAGAGTTGTTAATTATAAACATATTTTAGATAATCATCTACATATTCTTAAAAATTTGCAATATGAATCAGGATTATTTGCAGCTTCTAATAAAAATTCAACTACTGGTTATAATAAATCCTGGTTAAGGGACAATTTTTATGAAGCTTTAGCATTTGAAGTGATTGGTGATTATTCCACTATTAGAAAAACATACAAAGCTTTGTTAAAAGTTTTTCTCAAACATGAAGATAAAATAGACCACGCAATTGCTATTAAACCAAAACATCGCTACCAATACATTCATGCACGATTTCATCCAGAAACATTTGATGAGTTCTGGGATGAATGGGGTAATAAACAAAATGATGCAATTGGAGCAATGTTATTTGGTATTGGAAAATTGCATAAGGATAAAATAAAGATTGTTGAAAGTGTAAATGAAAAAAGGATAGTTCAAAAGCTAGTATGGTATCTAAGTACATTAGAATATTGGCATGATAAGGATTCAGGTATGTGGGAAGAGGATGAGGAAGTACATAGCTCTTCAATAGGTGCTTGTGTTGCAGGATTAAAAATGATTAAATGTGTTAGAGGGATTACGGTTCCTCAAAGATTGATTGTGAAAGGAAAAGATGCATTAGCTAATCAATTACCTCGTGAAAGCAAAAAAAAATTTGTTGATCTTGCTCTGCTTAGTTTGATCTGGCCTTATAATATTACAGACGATAAACAGACAAAGGATATTTTAAAGAATGTAGAATATCATCTATTAAAAAAAAGAGGCGTTATCAGATATAAAAATGACCACTATTACAACAAAAATCCAGATAAGTATAGTGAAGAAGCAGAATGGACTTTTGGGTTGAGCTGGTTAGCTATTATTTATTCTAATTTATGTAGTTCTGAAAAAAATAAAAATAAAAAGCAAGAATATGAAAAAAAAGCAGAAAAGTTTGAAACTCTTGCATTAAAAACAGTTACCCGGGAAAAGACCTTGCCTGAATTATATTTTTCTAATTCTATAAAATATAATAAAAACAATCCTCTTGGCTGGTCAGAAAGTATGTTTATTGTAGCTTTGCATGAGATTAACATGAAGCATGCTAAAGTTAAGAAAAAATAGCTGTTTTTCCATTATATATATAAATAATAACTAAATCTTTAATGTAAAATGCTTACAGAAGAACAAAAACAGCTAATTGAGAAGATTAATTTGCTGAAAAAACAGAAAAATGCCATCATATTAGTGCATAATTACCTAAATCCTGAGATTTATGAAGTTGCAGATTATATGGGTGATTCTTTAGGTTTAAGCAAAGAAGCTGCTAAAACAGATGCTAATATTGTCTTATTCTGTGGTGTAGATTTTATGGCTGAAACAGCTAAGATTTTATCTCCACAAAAGAAAGTTTTAATTTCTAGAATGGATGCAACATGTCCAATGGCTGCAATGGCAGATGTTAATGAAGTTAAAGAAATGAAAAAAACTCATCCTAATGCAAATATTGTTGCATATGTTAATACAACTGCAGTTGTTAAAGCTGAAGCTGATATTTGTTGTACAAGTGCAAATGCTTTAAAAGTTGTTGAATCATTGCCAAGAGAAAGTCCTATAATTTGTGTTCCAGACAGAAATTTAGCAAGGTATATACAATTAACAACTGCTAGAGATATTATTCTATGGCCTGGTTTTTGTCATTCACATCATTTTATTACAGAACAAGATGTTATAGGAATTAAAGATGCTTATCCTAATGCAAAAGTAATGGCACATCCTGAATGTACTAAACAAGTTTTAGATCATGCAGATGAAATTTGTTCAACAGAAGGTATGGTTAACTTTGCTAAAAAAAGCGAGGCAAATGAATTTATTGTTTTAACTGAAGTTGGTATGGTTAATAGATTAAAACGAGATATTCCTGAAAAACAATTTTATTCTCCCAAATTTAGCAATGAACAAGCTGGAATATGTCCAAATATGAAAAAAACAACTTTACAAGATGTATATGATGTTCTTAATGAAGAAAAAAATGAAGTTGTTGTTCCAGAAGAAGTTGCATTAAAGGCAAGGAAAGCTTTGGATAGAATGATGGAATTGAGTTAATTCTTTTTTTGAAATTATTTAATGGCGTAGATCGACCGGGGGATGTCCCATCCGGGGTGGTCGATAGGTCTGAGTTAAACGAAGACCGTCTAGCGCCATTAAATTAAAAAATTTCTTTTAACAATTAAGAAAATCCATTCATTCATGGCAGCACATACGGACTTTTCGCTTCGCTCAAAATCCTATTCGGTTCACTACGTTCACCTCACATGTGCGCCATGAATGGATTTTCAGTAACGATTTATGTTTAATTAACTTTATATATCACTAATTACCTAGAAACAATATGTTTAAATATTTCAAAAGACAATTAAAAATAGGTATTATTGGTTGTGGTGCAATAGGTACAATTCTTGCTAAAAAAATTAATAATGATATTGATGGTGCAATAGTGGTTGCTTTATCTGATTTAGACAAGAGTAGGGCAAATACTTTAGCAGAACAATTAAGTGGGAAAAAAGGTAAGGTAAAAGCAGTTGATATTGATAAGCTAGTTGTAATGTCTGATCTTGTAATTGAAGCAGCTTCAAAAGGGATTGTTAAAGAAGTTGTTACTAAATGTATTTCTAAGAAAAGAGATGTAATGTGTATGAGTGTTGGTGGATTTATTGGTAATGAAGGATTACTTAGTAAAGCAGAAGAAAAAAATTGTAATGTTTATTTACCAAGTGGAGCTATAGCAGGATTAGATGGTGTTAAAGCAGCTGCTGTTGGAAAAATAAAAAGTGTTACTTTGACGACAACAAAACCCCCCAAATCATTAGATGGTTATGAAAATGCTAAAACTAAAAAAGTAGTATATGAAGGTAATGTGATTAAAGCTGTAAAATTATTTCCTAAAAATATAAATGTTTCTGCTTCATTAAGTTTAGCAGGTATTGGAGCAAAAAATACAAATGTTAAGATTGTTGTTGATCCAAATACAACAAAAAATACTCATGAAATAGTTATTGAAGGTGATTTTGGTAAGATAACAACAAAAACAGAAAATGTTCCTAGTCCTCTTAATCCAAAAACTAGTTATTTAGCAATACTAAGTGCAATAGCAATGGTTAAAAGAATTGTTGGTAAAATTGAAGTTGGAAGTTAACGTTTTATTTCTGCTTCGCCACTAACTAAATCAACAACTTGGGATGGATTTCCTTTAATTATTCCTTCATTAATTGCAAAGTCTACTTTATTTCTTATTCCAATAGGTAATTTAGAAATGTCTGTTAAGAAACTTTCACCACTTCTATTAACAGAAGTTGTAATAATTGGTTTGTTTAATTCTTTTGCTATTTCAGAAATCCAATGATTAGGAATTCGAACACCTAATGTTTGATTATCATTTGGATTTACATTATTAGCAACACAATCTTCATGTTTAAGAGCAAAGATTAATGTGAATTTACCTGGTAACTTGTTAACATAATCTCTTCCTTTTCCAAATACTTCACAATTCTCTTGTATCCATAATTTCCTTGGAGCTATTATTGAAAATGGTGTGTCTGGTCTTTCTTTAATTTCTCTAATTTTTTGAACAGCTTTAGCATTTGTTGCATCACAACCAATTCCATAAATTGTATCAGTTGGATAAATAAAAACAGAGCCAGCTCTAATCTTATCTAAATATTCTTGTTTGTTAACATCAAATTCTGTTTTACCAATTAGTTTCATATGAAAAGTAAATGCTGGATTATATATAAATTTATTGATAATATTGGGTTAGAAATCAGTTAACTTCTTTACACTTTTATAGCTAATTATAGAAGTAGAACCACCATCTCCACCTGGGATTACTTTGACAGATATGAACTTGCCTTTAGCTAAATCATCTATTTTTCTTCTGAATGTTTTATAGCTACTTTTTCCGCTATTTTCTTGATAAACTTTGTATATATCTCCTATCTTTTTCCCATCATTAAGTTTAACAATATTAAGAATAAATTGTCTTTCTTCTTCTAATCCTAAATCTTTAACTGATAACTCATCTAATTTTCTTATTGCTGCATCAACATGATTTTTTTTAATTTTTCTAGATGCAACTCCTTCTGCAATTTCTCCTGATGTTTTCATTAAATGTAATCCTGATCTAATATCTTTTGTTATTACTGTTTTTTCAACCACTATGTTAAAAGCTTCATTATCCCAAATGTTAGATTGAAAAGCAAATTCTTTTCTTTGTTCTAATATGCCCTTAGTTTCAAGATTATTATATGGTTTAAAATCTAATAATTGTGGATTTAATCTAGATTTAATTCTTGGATCAAGTTGAATTAGCCATTCTTTATAATTAGATATAAGTAAAATTGTTTTTTTGTAAATTTGTTCTAGGAATGTGTATAAGAAATCATAATCTTCTACTTTATCAATCTCATCAAAAACAAAAACAACTGCAGAAGAATTTAATTTTTGTGTTACTATCTTAAGTAATTCTTCTGTTTTCTTATTTTGTGTTAATCTATAACCAATTTGTTCACAAATTTCAATTACAACTTTATATGTTGTATTTTTTTGCCAGCAGTTGATATAAATTGGTAAGATTTCTAAGTCTGCATCTGTTTCTTCTAAATCTTTTAGAACTTGTTTTACAGCAATTGTTTTTCCAATTCCTGGTTTGCCATGGACTAATAAATGAGTACCATCTCTTTCCATAAATAATGGTTTAATGGCATTTGCCATAAACCTTTGTTCTACATCTCTATACTTCAATGGTTTTGGGTGAAAATCAAAATTTAAAGCATCAACTATCTTAAACAAAGACTCAGAATCCTTTAACATCTCATCAAATAACCCCATTTTTATGGATTAGGATGTTTGTTTGGTATATATTTGTTGTGGTATTTTATAGAGAAATAGTGATTATTGTTACTCAGTTTTGAGTAATTTAACTTAATTTATGATGTGTAATTGCTAATATCAAAATACCTAATGTTAATGATACAATTGCACTAATTGTTTCGTTTTGTTTGAATAAGTAAAGATCTAATAATAACCAAATCCCTCTCCAAATCCCAACAATTCCTATTGCAATAATTAATGAGTACATGAATTGATGGTGTTTTTCTAATGTTTTTAGCTTTTTGAACATGATATACCTCTTTTTGTTGTTGTTAATAAAGTTTTTGTCTAAAGTTTGTTGACAACATAATCTAGTAGACTCATTGCACTAAACAATCTCATCTGTGTTTGAGGTTCTATTGTGAATTTATGTCTTTCCATGACTTCATTAGTTATTTCTCTTCCTCTATGAGCTGGTTGATAATGTGAAACGCTTAAAAATCTTTTAGTATTTTTTATTAGTTCAGAATTTATTTGATATTCTTTTGGAACTGGAACATCATTAATATCAACTCCAGGTTTCCACCATTCATCACCATATAATACATCTACTTCTTTAACAACATCTGTTGATGCAGTTACTTTAAATTTACCACCATATCTTTTTGTTAACTCATCTACCTTTTGGAAAAAGTTTTCATTTATTGGATTGTAATTTGCATTAGGTGTTATCAAAGTTATATTTTCCCCAAGCATTAAAACACCATAAGTAAAACTTTCTACATCACCACTACCCCAGTTAGGAACAATAGATGCATAATCAAATTTCATATACTCTTTATTTTTTTTAAATATGGCCAAATCTGCAATAATTTGAGAGGGGTGACCTGTAATAGAAAAACCATTAATTATTGGGGTGTTTGTTGTTTTAACAGCAGTTTCTAAAAACTTTCTTGAATAATCTCTGATGACATAAACATTAGTGCCAAGCATATCTAAAGATCTAATTACATCTCTAACATCTTCTCTTGGTGTTCCATCTTTTTCTTTTACTAAATCTGCTATCTCATGAAAATAATGGTGACCACCCATTAAATCAGTTGCTCTTTCAAAACTTGCTTTAGTTCTTAATGAGTTACTATCAAATATTAATCTTACTGATTTGTTTTTTAATAAAGTGTTAGTTTCTTTCTCAGTAAATGCAAATCTCTGTGTTTCTTTAATTAAATCTTCTAATTGTTCTCTGCTTAAATCAGTAATTTCTAGTATGTGTTTTGGAAATAACATTTTCTTTACCTCTTTTATAACAAGATTATGATTGTTATAGCTAGGAATATCAAGATACTTCCCCAACTAAATTCTTCTCTTTTCCTATAATATATCATGCTTGCTTTTCCTTCCATTTTAATTACCTCTTTTATTTTAACTACTTCTTAGTAAGCATACTGTTAATATATTAATGCTTGGTGTCTAATATTAGACACAAATAGTAAAAAATATAAAGAATAAACACATTATAGGTAATATGAACAAAGAAATACTCAAAGAAGCTGGCTTAAATATGCAGGAAATTGAAGTATATCTAGCTCTAGTCAAGTATGGAAGTATAGCTGTAAGCAAGATAAGTCAAATTACAGGCTTGCATAGATCTAATCTGTATGACACACTAGAAAAATTACATAATAAAGGATTAGTTAGCTATGTTATTAAGAGCAATATTAAGTATTATCAATCTACTAAACCATCTAGATTAATAAGTTATTTTGAGGAAAGATTAAATAATGTTAAAAGCATTATTCCAGAGCTTGAAGATATGTCTAATCTTCCCAAAGAAGAAACAGTTGTTGAATTGTTCAAAGGCAAAGAAGGGATTAAGTCAATCTTTAAAGATATATTGGATGACGGAAAAGAAAATAGGGTATGTGGGGCTGCTGAAAAGTTTGAAGAGCTTTTACCAATTTTTTCTAAGCAATATTTAAGACAAATTAATGAAAAAAAGATTGTAGAAAAAATTATTTTTGAAGAAGGTACAAAAGTTGATATTAAGACAAATAAAGGAGAATATAAATTTCTATCAAATGAATATGATGTTCCAACATCTTTTAATGTCTATGGAGATAAAGTTGCATTGTTTATATGGAACCAGCCCATGTTTGCTATCTTAATTAAATCTCCTGAAATCGCTGAAACATATAAAAAGTATTTTGAGTTTCTGTGGGGATTGAGTAAGTAAATTATTTTGTTTAAATTAAGGAAAAAACAACAACATGGCCAGGCGAGCCGAAGGTGAGTAGGACTTTACGTAGGAAAGTCCGTCTGTGCCATTGATGTTGTTGTTTTTTACTTTTCTATTTAATTTTTCAAAAACACATATAAATCAACCTTAACTCCTAATTAACATGAAAGCATCAGCAATTGCACATTCAAATATTGCATTATGTAAGTATTGGGGGAAAAGAAATGAAGAATTAATTCTTCCATTTAATGCTAACATTAGCATGACTTTAAATAAATTCTTTACTCATACTACTTTAGAGTTTGATAAGAAATATGATAAAGACATATTAGTTATTAATGATAAAGAATATGCAAATGAAACAAAAGAATATAAACTATATGTTGGCAGATTTTTAAGAGTTGTTAGGGAAAGAGTTAATACAGATTTATATGCTAGAATTGTCAGCAATAATAATTTCCCATTAGCTGCTGGTTTAGCAAGTTCTGCTTCTGGATTTGCAGCATTAGCAATTGCAGTTAATGAAATATTTAATTTAAGTTTAGATAAAAATGGATTAAGTATTTTAGCAAGGCAAGGTTCAGGAAGTGCTGCTAGATCTATTCATGGTGGATTTGTAGAATGGTTAAAAGGAGAAAATGAAAATGGAGAAGATTCATATGCAAAACAAGTTTTTGATGAAAACTATTGGCCAGAATTTAGAATGATTGCTTGTATCACATCTACAGAAGAAAAAAAATACAAATCAAGGCCTAGCATGCAAATGTCAGTAGAAACTTCACCTTATTTCAAACAATGGGCAGAAGGATCTGATGAAGATGTACAGAAAGTTAAACAAGGTTTGCGAGAAAAAGATTTTACTTTAGTTGGAACTACAGCAGAACATAGCTGTATGAAAATGAATGGTGTAATGTGGACAACTAAACCAGCTATTATTTATCAAAACCAAACAACTATTGAGTTAATGCATGCAATAATGCAATGGCGTGAAGAAGGATTAGAAAGTTATTATACAATGGATGCTGGCCCACAAGTAAAAATTCTATGTTTGGAAAAGGATGTTGATGTTTTAGTTGAAAAATTAAGTAAGTTTGATGGTGTTGAAAAAGTAGTTGTAAATAAGCCAGGCTATGATGCTAAGGTTGTTAGTGAACATTTATTTTAATATGTTATAAATAATGAAAAAAAGAAATTCTAGAGTGACTGTCCTTCGGACCTAGTAAAAAAAAGAAAAATAAAATGATTACTTTATCATATCTTTGAATTTTACAGAATGTTGTTCTCCACCACTGCCCCAATTTTCTTGTTTGGTTTCATGAAGTATTACTGTTACAACTTCTGCTGGGATTCCAATGTCAGTAAAAACATCTGTAATCTTCTTTATTATCTCTGGTTTTTTCTCTTTATCTAATGGCCATGATTCTATTGTTATAACCGGCATTTTTTCACCTCAAAAATTTAATAAAATAAAAAAATAATTATTTAAAAATTTTATACATTGGCTTTATTGCTGCAATAACTCCAATTACCAAATACCAATACCAATCTAGACTAAGTAATGGTGCCCATAACTTTGCGATCATCAAAACAAAAGCAGCTGTACTTAGCTTAATCATTGATATATCACATGGTTCCATTGTTTTAATTTTACTTTTCATCCATTTGTATAGTTTTTTACAACACATAATATCACCTCTTAAATAGGCTTATTTGTTTAAGGATTTATATTTGTTTTGGTGTATCTTTTCGGAAATATTTGTTTTTTATTAAACTTATTTTTAGAAAAGTTTTTATTATATGCTTATATTCTTATTATTATGGAAGGTAAAAGCATATGGTACTATATTGGGATTCCTTTATTGATAATTGCATTTATTTTTAAATTAGCAAGTAGACTTTTCAAAGATAAGTTAGGAAACTTTCCTCTATTTCAATATGTTGGTGGTATATTTCTTATTGTTATTGGTTTTTTTATTATAATTGCAATCTATGAACAATATGATTATTTTGTAGAAGATTATAAATATCGTTTTTTCAAGAAAATATTTAGAGAGACAGGAGTGAAGATATTTTATTATCTTCTTGGTGCACTTATTATAACTATGGGTTTTTTTGTTCTTAGTAATTGATTTTTTAATAAAATACTTAAATTGTTAAACAAAAATTTTATATATTTAAAAAAGATAAGATTAATTATGATACTGGAGATATTAAACATTGGTTAATTTCATGAAATTAATAAAGAGAATTAAAAAAATAATTAGGGATGGTTTTTTCTTTGCTTTAGTTTCTTATAAATGTTTAACTCATGGAGAAAGTTTAGGAATCTTAACTAATCTAAATCCTTCTATTCCTTTTGGGGGTCTAGGTAGATTGTCCAAATCTTTTATTATTAATAAATTAAATCAAAATGATTATTCAGAATATTTTTCTAAACAAACTCGACTAAAAATATCTCTATCAGTTGAAGAAAGATTAGTCAAAGCAACGGCATTTATCAAAAATAATGAATTTCCTATTGTAGCAAAACCAGATGTTGGTTTTACAGGAATTGGGGTTAATATATTTAATAATAAAGAAAATCTTTTAGAATTTCTTAGTAAACAAAAAGTTGATTATGTTTTGGAAGAATTTTGTCCATATTCTCATGAATTAGGTGTGTATTATCTTAAATTACCTGGGCAGAAACAAGGGAAAGTTATTGGTGTAGTAGAAAAAGATTTTCCTTTTATAATTGCTGATGGTATTAAATCAATAAACAAATTAGCAGGCAATGTAGATGGCTTTGTTAAAGCATATCTTACAATTAAATATGGTTCTTTAGAAAATATTCCTGAAAAAGAATCAATTATTAATCTTATTGGTAAATCTCATGCAACTGGAGAACAAATATCTATTGATAGAACACATGAATTAAATGAAAAATTATCTGATATTATTGGGAACATTTCTTCACAAATTTCAGATTTTTATTATGGAAGGTATGATCTTAAGATTTCAAAGTGGCCTTTAACAGATGATAAGTTTAATTTTAAAATTCTAGAATTAAATCCAAGCATTGATGCTATACCTTTACATTTCTATGATAAAAAATATGGTTTTTTTCAGAAATATAGGTCTGTTCTTGGCTTATTAGATACTGCAGTTAAGATTTGTTCTCAAAATAAATCAAATAATGGGGATAATATCAGTTTTTTTAGATTGTTGAGGGAACAAGTAAGGTTAGTTAAACATCTAAGAAAGATTTAGTTAATTGTTTATTTCATTACGTGAAAAAAGGACTTAAAGATGGCCATTTTCTAATAACTTCATCATATTCATCTTTTCCTATTTCTAAATTTTTATCAACTACTTTTTTTATTAATAATTTCTGCATAACTGAAGTATCTACACCTAAAAATTCTGCCCAATCTTTGCCCATTGTTTGTAATAATTCATCAACTTTGTCGGTACGTTCATACCAACTAATATCATCTCCATTAGGTAATTGTGCTGTTTTTTTAATTGTGGTTTCAATTCTTTTTTCAATAATTTCTCCAATTCCACTTACCATGTGCACTATTCTTTCTACTGGAAAACAAGGATTTAAAAGGTATCCATCAATGTTGTTAAATAAGCTTTGTGATCTGCCTTGTGGAAGGTTAAATTCAATTTTATTAGGATCATTATCGTCTGCTGCCATCCAATTATCCCAAACTATGCTTCCTCTTCCATTTTTATAATCAGGAACATCTTCAGAAGTAATTGATCTACAATATGATTTTGTTCCTGTAAATATTAATCCAATTGAGGGTGGTGTATTTTCATTTAATATTCTATGTTTCTGCTCTAAAGTGTTTTTTGATCCGTAATATTCTGTTGGACAAATCATTTTTAATATTCCAGGGTAATTATCAGCAATCTTACAGGCAAGATAAGCTTGTTTTTCAACTTCAATCTTTGAATCTCCTCCTGGGCTATCATCGAGTAAAAGAGAAATTCCAGATACACCTAACTCTAAAAGCTTTTCAATAACATTAAAAATTCCTTTCTCATTTTTACCCCAACCAGGATGATAAGTTGTCCATGGTTCATGTGTTCCTGGTGCAATTCCCCATATGAATTCAATTCCATTATCTTTTGCTACAGAAAAAGTTTCTTTCCATTGTTCTAAATCTACTATTAATTCTGGATTATAAGCTCTTTCATAAATTCCATTTTTTCCTTCTCTGAAATGTTTAGGATCATAAACATAAGTATTAAGCTTTTTTTTGCCCATAAACTCTAAAAGTTTAATTCTTTTGTTAGGATTAAATTCTCCATGCCTACCATTAACTGAATGTTTGGAAATCCAATAAAATCCTTCTACTATTCCTTTATAACTTACCATTTTATTCTATTACTTTTTATTCTATTATGAAATATAAGTAGAAATTTATCCTTTATATATCAGTGTTGTATTATTTACTACAACTTATCTTTAATTAATTGTTTTGTCCACTGCTCCATAACCCCTATGCTAGTTGAATTCTTCAATATTAGCCATTATTAGCGTTAGCACTGGACATGTGTCTGTGAGGTTTATAAAGGATAAGAGATAATATTGTAATTGATTATGACATCTTACCACAATATATGCTTAAAATACATCAGAAACTATTAAAATCATGGAAAAATCCAATAGACAATGATAAAAGACTTCAAGCCAAGATTATACCAAGAAACAGTGTTTGCAACTACTGCTGAAAAGAATTGTTTAGTAGTATTGCCAACTGGTATGGGTAAAACTCAAATAGCTTTAATGTTAGCTGCACACAGATTAAAACAATATCCTAAATCTAAAATTCTAATAGTAGCTCCAACAAAACCATTAGTTGAGCAAATTATGAACGTGTTTAAAAAATATTTAGATGTTCCTGATGAAAAAATAACTATGTTTACTGGACATGTTAAGCCAGAAAAAAGAGTTGAGTTATGGGATTCTTGTCAGGTAATTGCTTCTACTCCACAATCTATTGAAAATGATATTATGGGGAATAAAATTAAACTAGAAGATGTTAGTTTAATGGTTGTTGATGAAGCTCATAGAGCAACTGGTGAGTATAGTTATGTTTGGTTAGCTAAACAATATGATAAATTAGCTAGGTATCCTAGAATTTTAGCATTAACTGCTTCTCCAGGAAGTGATTTTGAAAAAATAAGTGAAGTTCTTATGAATTTATTTATTGAAGAAATAGAAGTTAGAGTTGATACTGATCCTGATGTTAGACCATATGTTCAAGAGGTTGAGATTGTATGGAAACAGGTTGAGTTAACTGAAGAACTAAAACAAATACAAAAGTTTTTGCAAGATTGTTTTAAAACAAAAGTTAAGGATTTAAAAAATTTAGGTTATCTTGATGAGTCTCAAATGAATTTGCAAAGTAAATTAGATATAATTAAATTACAAGCACATTTACAGGCAGAATTAGCCCAAGGAAATAGGGATTTTTCAGTTCTAAAATCATTAAGTGTTGCAGCAGAAGCATTAAAAGTTCAGCATGCTGTTGAATTATTAGAAACACAAGGTATAACAGCATTAAAAGTTTATTTAGAAGATATACAAGCACAATCTAGGACAACAAAAACAAAAGCAGTGCAAAATTTAGTAAAAGATATTTATTTTAGATCTGCGCTAATAAAAACAAGAAGTTTGAGTGAACAAAATATAGAACATCCTAAAATAAATGAATTAAAAAAATATTTAACAGAAAAAGTTATAATCTTAGAAAATAAAAATTATAAAGCAATTTTATTTAGTCAGTATCGAGATAGTTGTGAGAAAATTGTTAATTTGTTAAATGAAGCAGGTATTTCTGCTAAATTATTTGTTGGGCAAGCTCATAAAAGGCAAAAAGGTCTTAGCCAAAAAAAACAAATTGAAATGTTAAATGAATTTAGAGCAGGGGAATTTCAAGTTTTAGTTTCTAGTTCAGTTGGTGAAGAAGGATTAGATATTCCACAAGTTGATGAAGTTATTTTTTATGAGCCAATTCCTTCTGCAATTAGACAAATTCAACGTCGTGGAAGAACTGGCAGACAAGAAAAAGGTTTAGTTACAATTTTCTTAACAAAAGATACAAGAGATGTTGGTTATAGATGGAGTGCTCATCATAAAGAAAAAAGAATGTATAGAGTTCTTCAAGATGTTAAGAAAAATTTGGCATTTGCAAATATTAAAAAAAGTAATACCAAATTAACAGATTATATTTCTAAGAATGATGGAATCAAAATTTATGTTGATCATAGAGAAAAAGGGAATCATGTTATTAAAGAGTTGATTGAATTAGGTGTTTCAATTCAATTGGAAAAGCTTGATACTGCAGATTATGTTTTAGGAAGTAATGTTTGTGTTGAATTTAAATCACAAGAAGATTTTGTAGATAGTTTATTAGATGGTAGATTGTTTCAACAACTTAAAGCAATGAAAGATAATTTTTTAAAACCAATTATTCTTGTGGAAGGTAGTAAAGATCTGTATAGTATTAAAAATATTCATCATAATTCTATTAGAGGGATGTTGAGTAGTATTGCTGTTGACTTTTCTATTCCTGTTATTTATTCTAAGACATTTAGAGAAAGTGCTGCTTTGTTAGTTGCAATGGCAAAAAGAGAGCAAGAAAAATGTGGAAAAAATTTTTCATTTCATGGTGCAAGAAAGCCAGCCTCATTTAAAGAACAACAAGAATATTTAGTAAGTGCATTGCCAGGTGTTGGTCCAAGTTTAGCAAAACAATTGTTAAAGAAGTTTGGAAGTATTAAGAAAATAATGGGTGCTTCTGAAGAAAAGCTGAAAAAGGTAGAAATGTTAGGGGATAAAAAAGCAAAACAGATTAGGGATATTGTTGGGGGAGAGTATTGATTAACTTTTTAAACTTAACATGACTTCTTTCTTATAATGTTGGGGTATAGTGATATAAGGGATATGGGTATTGTTTCTTTATTATCTTTGTTTTTACTAGGTGCAGCTCCATCTCCAAGAATTGAGACTGACCAACGTTTGTTAGAAGCAATGCAAGATGAAATATCAATTGTAGTTGAAGAATCTTTTCAAAGATTTGAAGATCAGGATATAAATAAACAAATAAAATCAAAAATAATAACAACAGTTGAATTAATGCCTGCTGTTTATCAAAATATAGCTACTAATTCCTTTTTTTTTGTATCAAATGGTGGGGATGATCTTAGTGGATTATGTGATTGGAAAACAGAAAGTGTTTGTTATGAAGCTGGGAACTTTTTTGTGTATGCAGAAAAAATTGATACTATAAATAAAGATTTAGCATATGTTTTAGCTGATATTTATTATAGTAGTATACCAAGAAAACAAAAAATAAATTTAGAAAGAAAATTAAAAACATATTTACATAGTGACAAAGAACCAAAAGATTTTGATGCATGGAAAGGGAATAGTAAAGGACCAGGATTTTGGTTATTATATCCAGAAGCAACAAACTCTGTTGAAGAATTAGTGATAAGTTATGTTACCGATGTCTATGGGAATGATGGAAATGATACAGTATATTTATTAAAAGGGGGATATAAAGGTAATGTTATTAGAATTTTTGATCATATGGAAAAGTTTGGTTTCTTAGGAACTGAAGATGAGGCTTTGAAAACAAGAGCTGATTTAGAATATAGGGGTAATGTTGGATAGGGAAGTTTTTTCTTTTATACATCTTTTCTTTTATACATCATACATATATTAAACTATTAAATATGTCAGTATACCACCAGTCTATTAACTGGTGGTATTCTGAGCATGCTCAAGAACCACTGTTATTGTATTTTTAGATGAAGCTTTTGCTTCATGCCATCGGTCTATTGACCAGTGGTTCTTGACATATAAAAAATCAAAACATTTATAAAGTAATTTCTTAATAGTGAGCGTAGGTGTAAAAAAGATGTCTGAAGCTACAGTATTTGGAGGAGTCATTGTATTCCTTGAAAAATTAGGTGTGTATGAAATAATTCTACCCTTCTTATTAGTTTTTACTATTGTTTATGCTGTTTTTGAACGTACTAGAGTATTTGGAACTGAAGAAGTTGATGGTGTAAAATATGGTAAGAAAAGTTTAAATGCAATGGTTGCTTTTGTTACAGCATTTCTTGTTATTGCAAGTTCACAGCTTGTTGCAATTATTAATGAAAGTTTATCTAAAATTGTTTTATTGATTTTAATGGTTATTTGTTTTTTGGTTTTAATTGGAACTTTTTTTTCAGAGGAGGAAGAAGTAATTTTAGAAGGTGGATGGAGAACTTTTTTTATGGTGATTATGTTTATAGGGGTTATTTTAATATTCATGAGTGCTATAAAAACTGAGGGTGGTAATTCTTGGTTAGGTAGCTCAATTGATTATTTGAAAGCAAACTTTGGAAGCACAGGTGTTAGTGCGTTAATACTCATTATTGTTATTATTGTTTTTATGGCTTATATAGTAAAAGATCCTAAGCCAGCAATTAAAAAAGATAAAAAAGAAGAATAGGAGGATGATATTATGCCATCTTATGGTATTGCACAAAGGTTCCTTATTTGGTTGGAACATGCAGGATTGACTGATGCAATTTTACCGTTTTTGTTAATCTTTACAGTAATTTTTGCAGTTTTTCAGAAAACAAACATTTTCGGTGAAAACAAAAAAAATATGAATGTTATGGTGGCATTATTTATGTCTCTTATGACTGTTGTACCTCATGTTATGGGTCGTTACCCAGCAAATGCAGATCCAGTTTTGATTATGAATCAAGCTCTACCTAATATCTCTGTATTAGCAGTAGCCATTATTATGGGTTTATTGTTAATTGGTATTTTTGGAGGAAAAGCAAGTTGGATTGGTGGTACATTCTCTGGAATTATTGCTTTAATGGCATTTGCTTCAATTGTATACTTCTTTGGTTCAGCAGCTGGATGGTGGACTAGTTTCCATGGTGGTTGGTGGAATAGTGATGTTACTGTTGCAATTATTGTAATATTGATATTTGCGTTAATAATATGGTTTATTACAAAAGAAGAATCAACTTCACAATCAACAGGTGCATTAAGAAATGTGATTGATGAAGTGGGTAATTTCTTCAAAGGTGGCGGAGGGAAATAGGAGAATAAAATGGCAACACCAATGATGGATGTATCCATGTTAAATTATTTTTCACCTATTTTTATCTTTGTTTTAATTTTTGCATTTGTATACGGTGCATTGCATAAAACAAGGGTATTTGGTAGTAATAAGATGTTGTCTGGAATCATTGGTTTAATCATTGCTTTAATTTTTGTTTTAATTACTCCTTTAACAAAAGTGGTGTTAATAATTGCACCATGGTTTAGTATTTTATTTATTTTTCTTATATTTGTAATAGTTGTGTTTAAAATATTTGGTGCAACTGATGATAATATTACAACTGTAATTAGAAAATCAGGATTATTACAATGGACATTAATTATTATCTGTTTTATTATTGCAGTTGGTGCATTAGCTGCTGTATTTGGTCAGCAAAGTTTAGAAGAAGGCTATGGCACACAACAACCAGGAATAGGAGAAGGTGGCGAAGTTAGCATAGAGGGAGAAGTTATTTCAGTTGGTGCTCCTGGTTATCAACATGCAGGAACTTCAACAGCTTCTGGTAATTATGGTAGTAATGTTGCAGCAACTCTGTATCATCCAAAAACCTTAGGTGTTATATTTATTCTAATAATAGCAGCACTAGCTGGTGGAATGTTAACTGGCAGAATGGCACCAAGTTGGCCTTAGATATTAATTCTTAATTTTTTATATTATATTTTATTCCTATTACTTTCATCCCCACCAAACAATTAATTCTTTAATATAGTATAATAAAGTAGTATAAAAAACTAAATATTTATATATTGGTATATGTAATAAGTATACTAGTTTAGTACAGGCTATGATAAATTAAACAACAAAAAAGGTGTGATATATTATGAAAATTCAATTTTTAGGCTCTGCACAGGAAGTAGGAAGAAGTTGTATAGTGGTAAATGACTGGATGTTATTTGATGCCGGCATTAAAATAGGTAAAGGAGCAAGTGAACATCCTCAAGATTTTTCTGAAAAAGATATTAAAGCAGTATTCATTAGCCATGCACACCTTGATCATACTGGGGCATTGCCATTATTAAATCATATGGGATTAAGATGTGTAATTTATGCAACTAAGATGACAAGAGCAATAACAAAAATATTGCTGGCAGATTCTATTCATATTGAAGAAATCAAAGGTCAACATCCAGCTTATACAGAAGAAAATATTAATAATATTCTTAGTTATTTTAGTTATACAGATTTTAACAGATGGTATGAAGAAAAAAGTATTAACATGAGATACAAATTCTATAATGCTGGACACATTCCAGGAAGTGCATCAATTCTTGTTGAATTTGATGACAGCAATAAAGGAGGGCAAAGAAGGAAAATATTTTACACAGGAGATATTAATGCAACTGATACTAATTTAATGCAAGGTTTAACATATCAAAAAGATAAGGATCTAAGAAATGTAGATGTAATGATATCTGAAACAACTTATGGTGGTAGAGATCATCCTAATAGAGAAGAACAAGAGAATGAATTTTTAAAAATAATAAGTTATACTCTTAATAATCATGGTTCTGTATTAATTCCAGCTTTTGCAGTAGGGAGATCACAAGAAATTTTATTGATGTTAGCTAAGAAGAATTTTAATGTACCTATTTATTTAGACGGGATGGGTAAAAAAGTAACAGACCTTTGCCTAAATCAAAATAAATTTGTAAGAGATGGAAAGGCATTCCGAAAAGCAATTGATAAAGTCGAATATATTAAAGATCATAAACAAAGAAAAAGAATAGTACAAAGTCAAGCAATAATAGTTACTACTTCAGGTATGATGGATGGTGGTCCAATAATGGATTATATCAAATATTTTTATCATGACAAGAATAATGCAATACTATTAACAGGTTATCAAGCAGAAGAAAGCAATGGCAGAAGATTATTAGAACATGGTTATGTGGAAGTTGATAATAAAACCTATGATGTTAAAGCTTTTGTTAAGAAATTTGATTTTTCAGCTCATTCTGGACAAAAAGAGTTAATAGAAATGATTAAAGGGATTAATCCTAAACATTTGATCTTAAACCATGGTGATCCAGAAGAAATGAATGAGTTTATTTTGAAATTAAAATCAGTAAAGGAAATTCATGTTCCAGTATTAGGAGAGGTTGTGAGAGTTTAGAAGGTAAGGAAGGTTGGGAAGGTAAAAAAACCTCCTAACCATCTGAATCATTCAAATCCTCCCAATCTTCAAAAAAAAGAGGTAGACAAAATGAAGTTAACAGTAAAGGAATTTGTAGAGGCAATAGAAGAAGAAGAGTTATATAAGCTTCAGTATGATCTAAATAAAGGATCAATTGGATTAAAAAGTTTAGTAGATGAGAAAATAAAGGCTGTTGAGAACCTACCAAAAAAGTTCTGTGCAGTTTGTGGTGATGGATTAGTAGATAAAGAAGGAACTTTCTCGATTATTTTTAAGCATGAAAAGTTAAAGAAAAAAGCAAGTTTTTGTGCAATTGATTGTATGGAGTTTTTCATTTCAAAAATTAAGAAAGCAAAAGAGTTAGAACCAAGTAAAATAAAGTCAAATATTGAAAGAACAAATGTTTAGGACTAAATAAACAAAACATGGAATTACATAATTTAACTTTAAAAAAACTATATGAACATTATAATAGTTCAGAAAATGGTTTGACTAGATTAAATTATATTAAAAATAAAAGAAAATTTGGTGCAAATGAATTAAAAAAAGAAAAAGGGATGAGCTTATTCCAAATATTTGTTTCTCAGTTCAAAAATACATTAATTTATATCTTATTCGGGGCTGCAATTATTTCTCTTGCATTTGGAGAATGGATTGATGCAATTGTTATCATGCTAATATTAATTGTGAATGCTGTTGTTGGATTTTTGCAAGAATATAAAGCTGAAAAAAGTATAGAGGCATTACAAAAATTAGCAAGCCTAAAATCAAGAATAATTAGGGATGGCAAAGAACAAGTAATAGATGTTAAAGATGTTGTTCCTGGAGATATAATTTTATTAGAAACAGGGGATAAGATTTCAGCAGATGCAAGACTAGTTGAAATAACACATTTTGAAACACAAGAAGCTTCCTTAACTGGTGAATCTCTGCCTGTTAAAAAAGAAGTATGTGAGTTAGAAGATCATACAGCATTAGCTGAAACAAAGAATATGGTGTTTTCAGGGACAATTGTAACTCATGGTAGAGCAAAAGCATTAGTTGTTGCAACTGGAATGAACACAGAAATTGGAAAAATTGCTAAGCTAGTACAGGCCCAAGAAATTAAGAAAACCCCTTTACAAAAGAAACTTAAAATATTTGGTAAAAAATTAGGATATGGGATAATTGTATTGTGTTTAATTGTATTTGTTGTTGGATCATTTCGTTTAGGATTAAACTTAGAATTATTTATTACAGCAATTGCATTAGCAGTTGCAGCTATTCCTGAAGGATTACCTATTGTGGTTACAATTTCTTTAGCTTTAGGAACAAAACGAATGTTAGCTAAAAATGCTTTAATGAGACGATTATCTTCAGTTGAAACTCTTGGTAGTGTAAGTGTAATTTGTAGTGATAAAACAGGAACATTTACTAAAAATGAGATGACTGTTAAAAAATTATTTGTTAATAATAAAGTAGTAGAAATTACAGGGACTGGATATAAAGCAACAGGAGATTTTTTAATAGCAGGGAAAAAAGTTGATCCTAAACAATTTAAATTATTATTAATGATTGGTGCCTTAAATAATAATTCTAAATTTGATAAAGAAATAGTTATTGGTGATCCAACAGAAGCTTGTTTACTTGTTTCAGCAAAAAAAGCAGGTATGAATATTAATGAATTAAATCAAAAAAATCAACGATTAGATGAACTTGAGTTTACATCTGAAAGAAAAGTAATGACAACTATTCATAAAACTGGGAAAAAAAGAGTTGTTTTTATGAAAGGTGCTCCTGATTTTGTTCTAGAAAAATGTAATCGGATGCTGATTAACGGCAAAGTTAAGAAGATGACATTAGATGATAAAAGAAGATTCTTAGAAATGAATAAACAATTTGCTTCTCAAGCATTAAGAGTTTTAGCGTTTGCATATAAAGAAGATGATCATCCAAAGAATTATGAAAAAGCTTTGATTTTTGTTGGATTACAAGGAATGATTGATCCCCCAAGAGAAGAAGTTAAAGAAGCAATTTTAAATTGTAAAAGAGCAGGTATTAAAGTTGTTATGATTACTGGTGATAGTGAAGATACAGCTGTGGCAATTGCAAAAGATATTGGTATATTAGATAAAAACTTATGTATTAGTGGAGATGAATGTAATTATTCTAAGACAGGAAAAGAACTTGATAAATTAGATCTAAATAAAGAAGTTGATAATATTGTAATTTATGCAAGAGTTAATCCATCTCATAAAATGCAGATTATTGAAGCTTTACAAAAAAGAAATAATGTAGTAGCAATGACTGGAGATGGTGTTAATGATGCACCAGCATTAAAAAAAGCAGATATTGGTATTGCTATGGGCATTACTGGAACAGATGTTAGTAAAGAAGCAGCTGATATGGTATTAGTAGATGATAATTTTACAAGTATTGTAAGGGCTGTTGAAGAAGGAAGAGTAATCTATGATAATATTAAGAAATTTATTATTTATTTGTTATCATCAAATATGGGTGAAGTATTGGCATTATTTATTGGTATAATGATTGGTTTGCCTTTACCATTAATTGCTTTACAAATATTATGGATTAACATGGCAACAGATAGTTTGCCTGCTTTAGCTTTAGGTCTTGAAAAAGCTGAAATTGGTATTATGAAGAGAAAACCACGTCATAAAAGAGAAAAGTTAATTAATATAAATACTGGTATGTATATGTTATTTTTAGGAATAATAATGATGGTTGGTACATTAGGATTATTTTATTATTATCTTGTTAAACAAGGTTGGAGTTTTGGAGAATTACTAGCTAGAGATAATCCCATTTATGTGTATGCAACATCTATTTCATTTACAACCTTAATGATGTTTCAAATGTTTAATGTGATTAATTGCAAAACATTGAAAGAAAGTGTGTTTAAAGAAGGGTTATTATCAAATCTGTGGTTATTAGGGGCAGTTGTAGTTTCAATTCTAATGCAGATTATTGTATTGTATACCCCACTTTCAAATGTGTTTCATGTAACTGCTTTAGGTTTTATAGATTGGATAATTATAATTGTTGTTTCCTCATCTGTTTTATGGATTGGGGAAATTATTAAATTAGTAATGTTTAAGAAAAATTAAAATAGGTGAAATCATGAATGAAAAAAATAAGAGTAATGATGAAATTTATGAGAACTGGCTAAAGTATATGGAAGTAAGAAAGAAAAATAAAGATTAAAAAGGTGAGTAATATGATAGGTAAAGAAGTTTTTGATTCAAAATATTTTTATTCAATGTTAGCATTCATCTGTTTAGTTATTATTGGATTGTTAGCTTGGAATATCTGGATCCCTTTAATTGTTGTATTACCAATTGCAATTATTATTCCTTTATTGATTACTCTTGGAGCATATTTTAAACATTGGCAAGGTTTTATAGGTGAATGGAAAAACTTAACATATTCAACTATTTATGCAATTACAACTACAATGGTTGTATTTGTTGTAATTTCTAATCTTGGTTTTATTATATTAAAAGACTTTTATAATACATTATTATTAACAACTATTTTTATATTTATACTTGTTGCAGTATTTGTTTATTCAGTTATTTATTTTAAGAAGAAATTAGTTAAAGCACCTTTTATTTCAAGACAAGTTGTTGTTGATATGGTTGTTGTTTCAATAATTATTTGTTTAGTATGGTCTAGTGTTTTTTTAATTTTAGTTGGTGGTGGATTATATGATAAATATGTTGTTAGAACAGAAGAAAGTATGAAACAAATTAATGATGATATGCAGAACTATAAACTAACTGCAGATGAGAAAGGATTAATTGTATTTAATGAATTAGGTGCATATTATGATGTTAATGTGATTCAATCAAACAAAGCAATAGAAGATATTAAGAAAAAAGAAAAAGCAAAACCTATTATTGCAAGTTGTCTAGTAGATGATTGTTTTGAATTTGTTGCTGAGAGAGTATTAATAAATTATGATTATGCTATAACATCTTTAATCTTTAAAGAACAAATGAATAATGCTAGAGAAATAGCTATTGAATTAAAAGAAAATGAATTACATGGTAATACTATTGAATCTTCTGGTATTAAGGATAAATCTAAATATTTTGAACTTTTAGGTAAAGGTATTAATAATGAATATTTTATTGAAGATGTTGATGAGTTTGATGTTTTGTTGTTGAAACTAGAGAATGATTTTAATTATGATGAAATGCAAGAGATTAACAAGAAAATGGAAGATATGTTTGCTAATCTTGGTGGTATGGGTGATGTCGCTGGATTACTTTCTGCTAAATCATTATTAATGAAAAGTTTTAATAATGTGTTTTTACATACTAATTTTGCAGAACAAATGTTTGTTGTAATTGCTAAAATTGGTTTAAATAGCAATAAAAATACTAAATTAAATCCTTTACTTGATAAAGTGTATACTAATAAAGATGTTGAAGAAACTAGTAATGGTAAAATTATTAGAAATTATCTATTTTATAAACATACAGAGAAGAGAGATGATCTGGACAAGTAAAAATTTATATATAAAAGATTATAAATAATAAATATAAAACAAAAAAGGTGATAAAATGGCAAAACATAAACATTCTATGTATTTAGTGGTATTAGTAACATTAATGCTTTTATTTGGATTAGTTGTGGTATTAGATGGATGTAACACAGTAGTTACAGATAGTGTAGTTGATACAAATGAAGATGGTGGAGAAGATGTTACAGCTGAAGAAGGTGAAGAAGTAGTAACTGAAGATGGTGATTTAGCTGGTATGGCAATCAGAAGAAAAGCTGCGACTCCTCCAACAATGAAGGCCCCAGATTTAAGAATAAAAAGTGTATATATTCAAAGTGTTGATAGCTTTTTTCGTATAAGAGCAAAAATTAAAAACTTTGGTAATTCTGATATAACTAAACCTTTTGAGCTTAAATTAACCACATTAAATGATAATGGGGATGAATATGAATATAATTCTCATACTGTTCCAAGTATAAATGCAGGAGAAACTAAGTTAATAAATATAATTCAAGAATATGATTATAATCTTCTTAATAACAAAGGGGTACTTCCTTTTAAAGTAGAAGTTGATTCACTTAATCAGGTGTTTGAATCTTCTGAAACAAATAATGTCTACAAGAAAAAATTAGTGGCAGATCATGAATTAAGACTATTAGATGTAGATTTAAAAATTGTTTCAAAGGAAAAAAATCTGATAAATGCTATTATAGAATTTAAAAATGTCGGTATTAAGGATATTACTCATCCTTTTCACATAAAAATTGCTTGTATTGAAAGTGGTGTTTTAAGTTATACAAATACTGATGTTGAAGGTTCTTTGATTCTTGTTGATTCAATTAAATCTGGAGAGAAGAAAATAATTAATGAAGACATTACATATCTTCCTGAGTGTAATCATGAATCATATATTGAATTTGCTGTTTTTTTAGATCCTGATAATATTCTAAATGAATTATCAAGATCAAATAATCAGAAATATGAAAGTGCTTCATTTTATTAATTTTTTCTTTTTATTTTTTCCAACAATACTTTACCCATTTCTTTTTGATAAATGGTAATGTTAATGTTGAGAGCATAAACGCTACACTAGGAACAATAGCATTTAACCAAGGTTTTTGGATATTAATAGCCCACATATAAGCACCAATTGCTAAGAAAGTGAATAACATTAATAATAATCTTCTAGAATAACTTGTTTCCCAAGCTTTGTTACCCTCTACTGACTTATTCCTATATCTTATTTTGTTGATTTCTGATTCTAATGCTTTTATTCGTTTTTCTGTTTTTGATGGCATATTATATGTCTTATTGATTTTAATTTAAATAATTTTTGTTAGTTATATAAACATAATCCACAACCTTTAAAAATAACCATATTCTTTGGATTGGATATGAAGGATATATTTGAGATAAGGATACATGGAAGAGGTGGCCAAGGAGCTAAGACTGCTGCTCAATTTATAGTAGAAGCTGCTTTAAGTAAAGGTAAACATATACAATCTTTTCCTGAATATGGTCCTGAAAGAGCTGGTGCTCCTATGAAAGCATTTGCTAGGATTTCTGATAAGGAAATTAGAACATATGCACCTGTTGTTAATCCAGAAGTTGTAATTGTTATTGATCATACATTGTTAGATTCAGTTGATGTTACAGAAGGTTTAGGTGAAGATGGTGTTTTATTAGTAAATACTCCTCATGATTCAGATTCTATTAAAAAGCAATTAAAATTTAATGGTAAATGTATGACTGTTGATGCTACTAAAATTGCAATTGAAGCAGTTGGTAGAAACTTGCCAAATACACCTATGATTGGGGCTTTAATCAAGGCAACAGGCTGTATTTCAATGGATGATATTGAAGAAAGTATTAATCATAAATTCCTAAAGAAAATAGGAGAAGAAAAAACAAAAGCAACAATTAATGCTGTTAAAAAAGCTTATGAAGAAGTAAAATGACAAAACTAAAAACATACAAGGAAATTCCTATTGGTGGGATGATTGAAAAAGCTGGAAGTAGTGCTGAGTTTAAGACAGGAGATTGGAAAGCTTTTAGACCAATTTGGAATAAAGAAAAGTGTATACATTGTATGATCTGTCCAGTTTTATGTCCAGAAGATTGTATTCCTGTTATTAAAGGTAAAGATCCAAAAAGAAAAGAAACTGATTTTGATTATTGCAAAGGATGTGGGATTTGTGAGAAAGTTTGTCCTGTAAAATGTATTAAGATGGTAACAGAAGGTTCAGAAGAGTGTAAAGAAAAAGGTGGTGATAAGTGTGACTAATTCACCAAAAACAAAAGCATTAACAGGTGCTCAAGCAGTTGCACAAGCAATGAGACAAATTAATCCTGATGTTGTTAGTGTTTTTCCAATTACACCACAAACAGCTATAATGATGCAGTTTTCACAATTCCATGCTGATGGTTTAGTAGAAACAGAATTAGTTAGGGTAGAATCTGAACATTCAGCAATGTCATGTTGCGTTGGTGCAAGTGCTGCTGGAGCAAGAGCAATGACTGCTACTGCATCAGCTGGTTTAGCATTAATGTGGGAAATATTAGGTGTTGCTTCTGGATTAAGACTACCAATAATAATGCCAGTTGTTAATCGTGCATTATCTGCTCCTATTAATATTCATGGAGATCATTCAGATGCAATGGGTGCAAGAGATCAAGGATGGATACAAATATTTTGCGAAAATGGGCAAGAAGCTTATGAAAATACAATGTTAGCGGTAAAATTAGCAGAACATAAAGATGTTATGTTACCTGTAATGGTTTGTCAAGATGGATTTATTACAAGTCATGGTGTACAAAATGTTAATTTATTTGAAGATAAGGTTGTTAAAAAGTTTGTAGGTGATTATGAACCTAAAAAATGGTTGCTTAATACAGATGATCCAGTTACTTACGGTCCTTTACAATTACAAGATTATTATTTTGAAACACAAAAACAAAGAGCAGATGCAATGTTAGCTTCTAAGAAAATTTATTTAGAGATTGGAAAAGAATTAAGTAAAATTACTGGTAGTAATTATCCATTATTTGAAGAATATAAACTCAAAGATGCAGAAGCTGTTATTGTTGTTATGAGTTCAACAGCCGGAAATACTAAAGTTGTTATTGATAAAATGAGGGCTGAAGGTAAAAAAGTAGGGTTATTAAAACCAAAATTGTTTAGACCATTTCCTTATACGGAAATTGCTAAAGCATTAGCTAATAAAAAATATGTTGCTGTTCTTGATAGATCTGAAAATTATGGTGCAAATGCTCCTTTGTTTGGAGAAATAAAAAATGCATTGTTTGATTCTGTTGTTTGTGGTGATAAAGATGTTTGTGTTCCTAAATTAAAAAGTTATATTTTTGGATTAGGTGGAAGAAATATTTTTGAATCTGACATAGAAGATGTTTTTGATGTGTTACTTTCTGATAACTTTGATAATAAAGTTGGTTATATTGGCTTGAGAGGAGAAGAAAAATGAATTATAAAGAACTAGTTAATAAACCTCAAAAGTTTGCTCCTGGCCATAGAAGTTGTGCAGGTTGCGGATTTCCACCAATTGTTAGGACTGTATTGGCATCAACAGATGACCCAATAGTTGCAGCTTGTGCTACTGGTTGTTTAGAAGTAACCTCTACTATTTATCCGTTTACTTCATGGGGAATTCCTTTTATCCATAATGCTTTTGAAAATTCAGCTGCAACTATTTCTGGAGTTGAAGCAGCATACAATGCATTGAAAAGAAAAGGCAGGATTCCTAAAAATAAAAAAATTAAATTTGTTGCTTTTGGAGGAGATGGCGGAACATATGATATTGGATTGCAATCATTATCCGGGGCATTAGAAAGAGGACATGATTTTACTTATATCTTATATGATAATGAGGCTTATATGAATACTGGAATTCAAAGAAGTAGTTCAACACCTTTTGGTGCTTCAACAACAACTGCTCCTGCTGGTAAAGTTCATCAAGGTAAAGAAGAATGGAAAAAAGATATTATGCAAATTGTAACTGCTCATCATATTCCTTATGTTGCACAAGCATCTGTTCATAATCCTATTGATTTATCAATGAAAGCAGAGAAAGCTTTGAACACTCCTGGTCCTGCATTCCTTGTTGTGTTACAACCATGTACTTTAGGCTGGAGATATCATCCATCAATGACTATAGATATGGCAAAGATGGCTGTTGAATCTAATTTCTGGCCATTGTATGAAGTTGAAAATGGTAAGTATAAATTAAATTATAAACCTTCAAAAGCAATTCCAATAGTTGATTATCTAAAACCACAAGGTAGGTTTAAGCATTTGTTCAAGCCTGAGAATAAACATTTGTTAGATGAAATGCAAAAAAAAGTTAATGAAAGATGGGATGAGTTAGTTAAGAAGTGTGAATAATTCTTTTTTTGTTTTTTTTGACAGGCCGACAGGCTCTTTTTGTTGTGATTTTTTTTAAATATTTTCATTTTTTATCTGGTGAGTTATTCTAATAATGAAAAAACAACAACATAGGCACGGACGGACATTTTTCTGCGAAAAATATCCTACTCGGCTTCGCCTCGCCCGGCCATGTTGTTTTTTCAAATAAACAACTAAATTTATAAATTCTATACCTTACTTTAATACTAATGATCACTAACAAAGCCTATTTTAAGGAATTAATCTCTAAGTTAAAAATAAAGCCATTAACAGATAGGCAAGTTTCTAGATTTAAGATGGACTTATGTAAAAAACATAAAGTTAAGCAGATGCCAACTAATATTCATGTTTTGTTAAATGCTGATGAAAAATATCTTGGAAAACTAAAATATTTGCAAACAAAACCAACTAGAACTATTTCAGGTGTTTCAATTGTAGCATTGATGACAAAACCATTTCATTGTCCACATGCCAAATCTTCTAAATCTAAATTAAGTAAATCTAAGAAAGGTCCTTGTATCTTTTGTCCTGGTGGTCCTAAAAGTAAGATTGGAAATGTTCCTCAGTCTTATACTGGTAATGAACCATCAACAATGCGTGGAATTAGAAATAAATTTGATAGTTATTTAAGTACAATGAATAGATTAGAGCAATATGTTGTTCTTGGACATAATTTTGATAAGATTGAATTAATTGTAATGGGTGGAACATTTAATGCATTCCCTAAAAAATATCAAGAAGATTTTGTTATGTATGCTTTCAAGGCAATGAATGATTTTAGTAAAATCTTTTTTGATTCTAAAGGTAAGTTTAATGTTATGAAATTTAGGGAATTCTTTTTATTACCTGGGGTTGTTGGTGATCCTATTAGAACAAAAAAGATTCAAAAGAAGTTGTTAGAATTAAAGAATAAAGTAAATGGGAAAAAAGTTAAAACAACTTTAGAAAATGAGCAGAAAAAGAATGAAAAAGCAAAAATTAGATGTGTTGGATTAACATTAGAAACAAGACCTGATTGTATTGATAAAAAAACAGCAAATGAAATGTTAAAATTAGGAGCAACAAGAGTTGAGTTAGGTGTGCAAAGTGTTTACGATGATGTTTTAGATTTTGTTAAAAGAGGTCATGGTGTTTCTGAATCTATTAAGGCAACAAAATTATTGAAAGATTTAGGTTTTAAAATTAATTATCATTTAATGCCTGGTTTACCTGATAAAAATGGAAAAGTAATAAGCATAAAAAAAGATTTAGCAGGGTTAAAAGAGATTTTTGAAAATTCTGATTTTAGACCAGATATGTTAAAATTATATCCTTGCATGGTAATGCCAGGTACTAAATTATTTAATTTATGGAAAAAAGGTAAGTTTAAGGCTTTGACAACTGAAAAAGCAGCAGAATTGATTGCAGAGTTTAAGAAATATGTTCCTGTTTATTGTAGAATTCAGAGGATTCAAAGAGATATTCCTTCGTATATGGCAAAAGCAGGTGTTGATAAAACTAATTTAAGGCAATATGTTGAAAAAATTATGAACAAACATGAAAAAGAAGCTAAAATTAAAGGAAAAAATAAATGCAGATGTATTAGATGCAGAGAAGCAGGACATGTATTTAGAAAACATAAATTAATTCCAAAAGAAATTAAGTTAATTGTTCGTGGTTATGAAGCTTCTAAAGGTGTAGAATGGTTTATTACAATTGAGGATAAAAAACAAGATATTCTTTTAGGCTATTGCAGATTAAGAATAGCAGATAAAGCTTTTATCAGAGAATTACATGTTGTTGGAGAAGCTGTTGGTATTGGTAAAGATAAAATAGCAGGGAAAAGCAAAGTAAAAGCAACACAACATAAGGGTTTAGGTAAAAAAATGTTGAAAGAAGCTGAGAAAATAGCAAAACAATTTAATAAAAAGAAAATAATTGTTATTTCTGGAATTGGTGTAAGAGATTATTATAGGAAATTTGGTTATAAGAAAGAAGGCGTTTATATGGTGAAGATTCTTAAGTAACTTGCTAATTTTACTTGTTTTTATATAGTAGTACTACCCTACAATAATACTAAAACTATTTAATAACTATTACATATCTATATATAAATCATATAAAGATAGTATTATTTATATTATATATACAATGTGTCGGGAAAAAAGGGTGGTAAAATGAAATTAATGGTTAAAGAGTGCTTAATTAAAAATCTAAATGCTGATGTTCTTGTAATTCCTGTTTTTAAGGATATGGAAAATAAAGAAAAGATGTTTGTTGAGGTTAATAATATTCTTAATAAACTACTTTCTCAAACAATATATGAAAATCCTGATATTGGGGAAGAAGGAAAATTTCATATGTTCTATACTAATTCAAGATTAAAACTAAAAAGAGTTTTGTTAGCTGGTTTAGGAGAGTCTGATGAATTAGATTTAGAAAAAATTAGAAATCTAGGTGGGAAATTAGCTGCTCACATAAAAAATAATTCTATGAAAGATGTTGCATTTCTAAGTTTTGGTTATGATCTTAAGAATGTTACAATAGAAGCTGCATCTAAAGCATTAGTAGTTGGTTTTAAACTTGGGGATTACAAATATGAAGAGTTTAAAACAGAAAATATGGGTACAAAAGAAGCAGACAAGGGAAAAAAGAAATACAAAGGTATTAATTCATTGCTTTTTGTTCCACAAGTTAAATCTGATCTAAAATTGATTGAAAATGTAATTAAAGATGCTGAGATTGTTTCAAATAATGTTTGTATTGTAAGAGATTTAGTTAATAAACCTGCAAACATGTTGTCACCATCTCTTTATGTGAAAGAAATTAAAAAAATATTTACAAAATCAAAAGTTAAGGTTAAAATATTAGAAGAAGCTGCTATTAAAAAAGAAAAAATGGGTTGTATTATTAATGTAGCAAAAGGCAGCGTCGAGAAACCAAAATTAGTTGTATTAACTTATTCCCCTCCAAAAGCTAAGAAAACAATTGTTTTTGTTGGTAAAGGGGTTACATTTGATGCTGGTGGAACTAATTTAAAGCCTAGCCAATATATTTCTAACATGAAACAAGACATGGGTGGAAGTGCTGCTGTTGTTGGTGCTGTAAAATCAGCTGCAGAGATGAAATTTCCAATTAAAGTTATTGGAATCATGCCATTAGTTGAGAATTTAATTAGTGGAACAGCAATGAAAACTGGAGATGTTATAACTGCTGCAAATGGAAAAACAATTGAAGTAGAAAATACAGATGCAGAAGGAAGATTAATATTAGCAGATGCATTACATTATGCAACTAAATTTAAACCATATTGTATTGTTGATATTGCAACTTTAACAGGTGCTGCAAGTGTTGCTTTAGGTAGTAGGTGTACATCATTAATGGGAAATGATCAAGATTTAATTAAAAATCTAATTGAAGCTGGAGAAAAAATGCATGAAAAAGCATGGCAATTACCTTTATTTAAGGAATATGATGAAGATATTAAAAGTGATATTGCAGATCTCAAAAATATGGGTAATCCAGGTGGAGAAGCAGGAACAATAATTGGGGGTATGTTCTTGCAAAACTTTATTGGGGAGAATAAATGGGTACATCTTGATATTGGTGCAACAGCTTTTACTGCTAAACCTAATGCGTATAAATCAAAAGGTGCAACTGGTGTTCCTGTTAGGATGTTAGTTAAGTGGATGAGAGGATTGTTTTGATTTGTTTGATATGTTAATAACGTAAAAAACAATAATCAATTTAATATAATACTAACGTAAAAAACAACAACATCATTGGCACAGACGGACATTTTACTTTGTAAAATATCCTATTCGCCTTCGGCTCATCTGGCCATGCTGTTGTTTTTTACTTGAGAAAATAAAAATATTTAATAAGAAAGATTAATAGTTAAATAAATTTTCCTGTTTTTAGAACTCAATAATCAAATAAACTCTTTTGTTTCTTTCCTGATATTAGCTCATCAAACTTCTGATCGAAGAATCCTAGAATAGAATCAGCAATTGGTTTTAGTTGTTTATTGATATAATGGTCATAATCTACTTTAGATTTTAATTTTTGAATTGGTTCTGGACCATTTTCTGTAACTACATATTTAATTATAGTGGAATCAATCTTATCTAATAATCTTGCTGCTTTTACATGAGGTGGTGTTGTTTTAACATATTCTTCAAGAGGTTTTCTTAATTCTTTTGTATAAATTAGTAATTTATCATGTTTTCCAGATTTAAGGTCTTTAACAAATTTAATTATATAATCTGAAACTTCTTTATCATGAAATATTTTATCAAGTAATTCTAATTGAAATTCTTTAGCTAAGTCTGTCCAATCTCTTCTTACAAATTCTAAGCCAACAAAATCCATGTCTTCTTTAATTTTTATTTTTCCATTCTTGTCTTTTTCTCTAATAAGTTTTAATCCTGCATATCTTTTCTTTGCTCCAACATCAGTTCCCCTCAACTTTGGCATGATAAACTTTTTGTAAATTTTTTCATATTCCAATTCTAAGAAACAAGGCATGTTATACCAATCTTTAACAGTTGCTTCCCAATATTCATTAATGAACTTTTGTATTTTTTCTCCTACTTTGTCTGCATCTTCTAATGTTTTTGCTTTTACGTCTACAAAAATAGAATCTGTATCACCATAAATAACTTTGTAATTTCCATCTTTCACATCCATCTCTTCTACTCTTTTTACAGTTTCTTGAATTATATAACGTGCATAGCTAGTTATTGCATTTGCTACATCTAAATTAAAAAATCTGCAATTTGGATTAGCAAGTACTCCGAAAAAACTATTCATTGTAATTTTAATTGCATGGCTTGCTGCTGTATCTTTCTTTTTCTTTGCTTCATCTCTCATTCTCCATAAATATTCAATTAAATTTGGAAGAACTCCTACTTTTTTGTAGAATCTTGCTTTGTTTGGGGCTTTTATTTCTCCTTTTTTACCTGTTTCATCAAATCTTAATGGATCGATGTTAAATGTTCTAATAATACTAGGATACAGGCTTTTGAAATCTAATACTAAAATATAATCATAAATCCCAGGTGATGATTGTTTAACATAGCCACCCTTTATTCGTTCATCATTATCATTATATCTTGAGGATGGTGCTACAATTTTAAGTTTTTTAGTTTCTCTTAAATACATTGAATCTAAGCTAGCAATAGAACCTGATACACGATCTGGCTGCATACCTGTTAATATTGATCTTTTAACTGTTAGATTGATTAAATCTTTTTTCTCAAAAATATCATATACAAGCTGTGAATCTACTAAGTTATAATCAACTACTTTTTGTGGATCTGTCTTATAAAGATTAATTATTTCATCAGCTCTGTTATTTCCTTTGATTAATTTACCTTTGCCAAGAATTGTTTGTGCAGCTGTTTCTAGTTTGTAGTCATCTAATCTAATAAAATTATTTTTTAATAATTCAATTCCATCTAACACTTGTCTTCCTGCAATATCTGCATTAGATGATCTAAAAAAATCAGCTTGTATTCTTACTTTTGATTCCCAATCTGTTCTTCCAAGTATAAATGGGATTTTACTTTTTTTGAATCTTTCTCTTAATACATTTAAATCAAAATCAATCACATTCCATCCTGTTAATATATCTGGATCAATTTCTTGAACTTTGTCTTTGAAATATTGTAATAATGCTGCTTCATTTTCAAAACAAATTGCATTTTTTAATTTTCCTGTTTTTTTTTCTTGTTTTTGATCGTAAACTATGAAAACTTTTTTGTAATCATCTGTATATAATGAGATTGATAATAGTTTGGTGGCATCTTCATTAGTTTCAATATCAAATGATAGGATTTTTAGTTTTGGTTTATATTCTTTTGTTTCACTAAACTTTGGATTTTCATAAATTCTATTAACAAGGTTTCCTTTTTTGTAATCTCCTTCTATATTAGTAATACCTTTGATGTTATTATCCATCATAAATCTATATGTGAATCTAACATCTGCTTCATAACATGGTATTTTGTTATCTTCTAATTCTTTTCTTAATCTGTTAATATCATTTGGTAAATCTAATATTATTTTAGAAACTTCTTCTTCATCAAAGTTTTTAGCTTTTCCTTTGCCTGTTTCTGCTGTAATTTTAATTTCTTCTGCTATTTTAAGTGCTTTATCTAATTGTTTCTTTTTCACCCAGAAATATGGTCTGAATAAGTTGATTGATAAGAAACTTTCACCATTATCTAGTTTTCCAAATAAATAAACATGTGCTTTATTATCTATAATCCTATATGTTGGATATACTATGAATGCTTTCATGATTATTTTAGTATATTTTGATGTTTATATTGATTTTGGTTGAAATATGGTATTTGAGATAATTTGAAATCCAACAACATGGCCGGGCGAGGCGAAGCCGAGTAGGATATTTGCTTGCAAATGTCCGTCCGTGCCGTTGTTGTTGTTGTTGGATTTTCAAACTAAATAACTATTAATTACTTTTTTTAGTTTTCCATAAACATATTCCATCAATGGTTTTAGATTAATAATATCTTCTTCATTGTATTGTATAAGTAGGTCTAAATACTCTTTATCACCTGAGGCAAGAAAAGCACGCCATAGATCAATTGGGTTTTCTCCATAAGCTTTAAGATGTATTGGTCTTTTTATTCCAACTTCTTCTTCAATCATCTTCAATCCTCCTTTTAATCCTATTTTTTTGCATGCGTGTCTTAGATCAATATGTGCTAATTTAGGTATTGTTTTTGGATAATATTTGTTAATATTGGGGATATCATGGCTTGAGCCGTTAAATGTGATGAGGAGTTTGTATTTTTCTAATTCTTTTCTTAATATGTTCATATCTAGGTTTATGTTCTTGACCATTGTTTTTGTTTCAATGCCATCATACAAACCAATTATTGTTATGTTTTTTCCGTGTTCATAACTTTCAATATCTAAAAAACAACATTCATCTTTGAAATATTCATATAATCTCCATGTTTCTGTATTTGGTAAAAGTTTTTGGAAATAATAGGAGTTCTCTGCTCTTAGCTCTTCTTTTGCTTCTCTTATTTTCATGTCATAGAAAGCTTTTGCCTTCTTTGAAATACCTTTTATTGAATCTGTTTTTAGAAATTGATTCCAATTATTGATGCCTTGTTTCCAAATATTCTGCTCTTTCTTATTGCTGATTTTAGGTAGGAAAATAAAAGTAGATTGGATCATAGGATTATTATTTTGTAGTTGTATAAAAAGTTAATTAGTTTGCGCTAGAAACTTTATGGCAGAATTCTCTAATATGTTGACAGAGTTAATGATTGGAATTGGTGAATCTTCTTTTTTTATTAGTATTGGGAGATCTGTGCATCCTAGGATGACTTCTTCTACGCCTTGTTCTTTCATATCTTTAATTAGTTTAATCATAAATACTTTATCACTTTTTTCAACTTTGTTATTTATTATTCTTAAAATTATTTTACTTAAAACATTTTGTTCTAATAAATTTGGTGTTATTAATTCTATGTTGAATTTTTCTAGTTCTTTTTCAAACAATTTTTCTTTAATTGTTTTTGTTGTTGCCAATAATCCTATTTTCTTAATACATCTAGAATTACATTCTTTTGCACATTCTTCTATGATGTTTAGTATTGGTATATTAGATATTTCTCTAAGTTGATCTATGAAAATGTGTGCTGTATTGCAAGGAATTGTAATTAAATCAACTTTGTTACTATTATTATTTAATCTTTTAACTGCATTTGAAAGTAATACTAGGTATTCCTCTGAAACATTTCCTGTTATCAACTGTTCTTCAGCAAATCTTGATACAGGCAAATTTTCTAGAGTTATATCTGGTTGTTTCTTTGTTCTTTCTTTAACCATATTATTTATATTAAGGCAAAATTGGCAGCTAGTTTCTGTTCCTAATCCTCCAATTATACCTAATCTTTTAGCTTTCATACTATCACTAACTTAAGTAATCAAACTTGCCATATATATTTAATTGAATAATATTCGAAAAACAAGCAAAAAATATATAAATAATTGAATATTATTCAACTTTATGTGTAAAATGGGGTAAAATAATGAAGGATATCAAACAAAAACTAATCAAACTCTTTAAAGAAGGATATTGTACACCACAGATAGCTAGGATTGCAAAGAAAATTAAAGAGCCATCTACAACAATACACTATAATATAAAAAAATTAGAAAAAGAAGGGGCTGTAAGGGGATATAATGCTGTTTTTGATTATAAAGAAATTGGTTTAGGCTATTGTACATACTTATTTATTAGATTGAATACTGAAAACTATGATAAATCAGAAGATATTGCTAAGCAAATTGCAAAGTATGAAAATGTTGAAAGTGTAGATATTGTAACTGGACAATATGAAATTATTGTTAAGCTAAGATGTAAAGATAGTGATGATTATTATGTTTTTGTTCAAAGATTATTAAAAAAATATGGTATAGCAAAAGCATTCTCAATGACATCACTTAAACAAGTTAAAACTGAGTTTGTTAATTTGTAATTATTATTTTTATATTATTTATTCAATCCTTTTTTATTCTAATTCAAAATAAACTCTTCTATTATTTTTGCCTTGATTCTTTGATTTAAGAAATTTTAATTTTCCTACTTCTTTTGTATTAGCAACATGAGTACCACCATCAGGTTGAATATCAAAACCAACAATCTCAACAATTCTAACATTTGTAATATTTTCTGGTAAACCTTTTGCCAATCTTAAGAATTTATCAACATCTTCATTCTTATCAACATAATAAACTTTATTTTCATGACCTTCAGCTGCAATTTTGTTTGATTCTGCGATATAATTAGCTAGCATTTCAGGATTGTATTCTTCTACTGAGAAATCAATTCTTGATCTTTCAATGTTTAATTGGTTGCCTGTAATCATTGCTTTGCATTCTTTATGTAAAACACCAGCTAAAATATGACATGCAGTATGCATTCTCATTAATTTGTATCTTCTATCCCAATTTAGTTTGCAAGTTACTTCATCTCCTTCATTTAAATCAGAAAGATTACAATCAACTTCATGGCTAATTTCTCCTGAGAATTTTCCTACAAACACAACATTGAATTCTTTTCCATCAGATTTTTTTGTAATAACACCTTCATCATGTGGTTGTCCACCAGAATTTGGATAAAAAGCAGATTTATCTAATGTAATGAATAATGTGTTTTTATTTTCTTTATCATTATTTTTAATACTAACAACCTTTGCATTCCATTCTTTTAAGTATGAATCATCTAAATAAAGTGTTTCTGTCATAATATCACCTAAACTATGAGAACTAACTCACGTTTTAATATTTTTTGTTGATTTCATATGTTTTTTATTCTTTTGATATCTTTTAACAATAAATAAAACTATAAAATAACTTAAAATGGATATGATTATTCCATTTATAATACTACCTACTAAATATCTTCTGCTAAAATTATAGACTAAATCAACAAACACCAAGTTATATTTAATAACAGGCACTGCTCCAAATAATAAATCTCCAACCTTATGATTTAACCAATAGATTGGTATTGAAACAATTGGGTTCCAAAATAAAATTGCACCAAATAACGATAGTTTGCTAATCCTTTCAAATATTAAAACTAATAACAAACCAATCAGAATATTAAAACCAGGGGTTGGAAGAACAGATATGAATGTTCCAATAGCAAATCCTAAAGCAATTGAATGAGGAGTTGTTTTAAGTTTAATTACCTCATTGAAATGATGTTTCATTAAATTTATTATCTTTTTCATAATCTCAATAATTATGTTCATCTAATTCATTGTTAGGATCAGTATCTTTATACTTCTCATAGTGATCTCTACATAACTTTCTACCTTCCCATATCTTAGAAGCCTTTCTTGTGCAATTATAATCTTCACATTCAGTAATTTCTTCATCAGATTCAGACATCCTAAATAGTCTTATTGAATTTAAACTTAACCTAAATTCTTTTATTAAATAATTAATAATATTTTCATAATCTATATTATATTTATAATCAAAAATAATCTTTACTTTTCTATTCTCTCTTTCTGTATCCATTACAATTTTACCGTTTTCTGTGATTATAATTGATATAAAATAATTCTTGTTGATATTATAACTGATAGGTCCATCAACTAATTTTGAAGAAGTAATATTCATGAGTTCTTCTAATACTTTGTTTATATATTCCTTTGTAAGCAAGCTTTCATCAATATTTACACATGAAATAAAAGTTATATTATTTTCCATTGATAATAGAATGGTGTTATGCTTTTTATACTTTCTCTTAATGTTGTTTTAAACTTTATTGTTTTGCGTAACCTTTATAAACCAATCAATCACTATAGTTTATATGGCATTTTTAGAAATAATCACTGGCTTTGCTACTCAAGTTTCAGGTTTTCTTCAAACTGGTTTAGGTAAACCTATATTAATTATAATAATTCTGATTTCAGCACTAATCATTGAAAGGATTGTAAGAAAACTGCTTCATAAATCATTTGAGAAATCATCTAAATTTATTAAAGTTGATCATACTCAATATGCAGTACTTAAACATATAACAAGCGCAGTTATCTATATGGTTGGTATTGGTGTAGCAATATTTATGATACCAGCCCTTAAAACATTGTCAATATCATTATTTGCAGGGGCAGGTGTCCTTGCAATAGTTATTGGTTTTGCCTCACAAACTGCATTTTCAAATATTGTTAGTGGTATATTCATTGCAATCTTTAAGCCATTTAGGGTTGGTGATACTATCCAATTTGGAAGTAATAGTGACAAAAGAGGAACCATAGAAGACATAACTTTAAGACATACCGTTATAAGAAATTTTGAAAATAAAAGATTTGTTGTTCCAAACTCAATTATTAGTAATGAAATTATTGAAAACTATAACTTAGGGGATGATAAGATCTGTAGGTTTGTAGAATTTGGTATAAGCTATGATTCAGATATAGACAAAGCAATGAAAATAATGAGATCAGAAGCTATGAAACATCCTCATCTCTTAGATAATAGAAAAAAAGAAGAAAAAGATAAGGGGATTCCAGCTGTGGTTATTAGAGTAATTGGCTTTAGTGATAGTTCTGTTAATTTAAGAGCATGGGTTTGGACAAAAGATCCACCATCTGCTTATGAATTAGGCTGTGATCTGAACAAATCAATAAAAGAAAGGTTTGATAAAGAAGGTATTGAAATTCCTTTCCCTTACAGAACTATTGTCTATAAAGATCAAATCAATAGAGGAAAGAGATTTAGAAAATGATTGAAATATTTTATCTTGATAAAAAAGTAAAAAAGGCACAATTGAAAGATTTGCCTAAGTTAAAAAACAATAAGGTATGGATTGACATATTTAAGGCAAGTAAAGAAGATATCCTTACTATTGGAAAAATATTTGATATTCATCCTTTGACAGTAGAAGATTTAGTTACCTCAAGTACAAGAATAAAAGTAGAAGAGTTTCCAAATTATTTGTTCTGTGTATTTTATGGTCTTCTAAAAACAAAAGACATTGCACTCAAAGAGGTTAATTTTATCCTCGGAAAAGATTTTCTTATAACTAATCATAATCATGATTCACCTGCTTTTCAAGATCTAAAATCAAATCCTGAAAAGATTGAGTTATTGTTTAATAAAGGTGTGGAATTCATATTTCATAGGCTTTTGGATAAAGAAATAGATAATTTTTCTCCAATATTGGAGACAATAGATGATGATATTGAAACTATAGAAGATTCAGTTGCAAAGAAAGCAGATTCAAAAATGCTTCAGAATATTCTTAAGATGAAACGTAAAGTAATTCTGCTTAAAAAGACTGTTATTCCACAAAGAGAAAAAATCTCATTTATTGCTAAAAACGATTATAAGTTTATATCAAAAAAAAGTATACCTTATTTCAGAGATATCTATGATCATTCAATAAGGGTTGCTGACAGTATTGATAATTATCGGGAAGCAGTTGGCAATACTTTTGATGTTTATATGTCTACTTTATCTAACAACATGAATGAAGTCATGAAAACATTAAGTATTATTGCTACAATTGCTTTGCCATTATCTGTTATTTCTGGGATTTATGGAACAAATTTCACAAAACTACCTGGTTCAGGTTTTTTATATGGATTCTGGACAATGATATTTGTAATGGTACTTGTATCTGTGGGCATGCTTTTATTTTTTAAGAAAAGAAGATGGTTCTGACTTTTAGTTTAGTTCTTATTTGCTTTATTCTATTAATATAATGGTATGTGCATAGCTCCTTTTATGATGTTGTTACTGCCTCAAATTTGTTATAGTGGCATTGTGTTTTTATTATGTTAGGAACTGAAATCCAATTATATACCCTAACATATTATTTTAGCAAGTTATACTTATGTGATTTCAGCCACTATAACCGGTAGTAACAACATCTCTGTTAGGAGCTATGCATATACATATAACAACAAATTTTATATAAAATTACATCAATAAACCAATTATGGAACAAAAACAGTGGGATAAACTTGCTGAAAAGTATCATGATGAAGTAATTAGTCCTTTTTTTGGAGAAGTTGAAAATCCATTAATTGATGAACTAAAGAAAATTAAAAATAAAAATAATAAAATAGTTGCAGAATTTGGATGTGGTTTGTTTTATTTAGGTGAAAAATTATCAAAAATGTTTAAACAAGTGCATGCTTCTGATTTTTCTTCTAAAATGGTTAAGAAAGCAAAGGAAGGAAATCTTCAGTTTACTAATATTAACCTTGTACAAGAAGATATAAGAAAAATAAATTATAAAAATAAATTTGATGTAATTCTTTCTGTAAACTCCTTATTAATGCCATCTTTAAAAGACATAAGTGTTTCATTTCAAAACTTACATAATGCATTAAAGAAAAATGGAACTTGTTTTATAATCTTACCATCGATGGAAGCTGTTATTTATCATGGACATTTGTTATTACATCAACAATTAGATAAACATGACGAAGCAACAGCAAAAAGAACAGCTAAAGTAATGTTTGAGCTTAATAAATATGATCTGTTCACAGGACATTATACAGATGGTAAAGACAAGCAAAAGTTTTATTATAAACATGGAATCATGCAATTCATGAAAAAAGCTGGTTTTAATGAAATAAAAATTTCTAAAGTAAAATATCCTTGGGGAAAAGAAGTAAGTGATTATGAAGATTTTCCTAATGAAGATAAATTATGGGATTGGTTTATCAAAGCAAAGAAATAATTAATATAACCAGCTTAAACCTTTTTTAACTAATTTTTCTATCTTTTGCTTAGAACTATCATCAAAATTTAATGCTCCACCATATTGAAATACTTTAGTTTTAATACCACAATATTGTAGAATGTCTTTTTTCATTATTTTTGCTGCTCTTTTCCCCATAAATAAGCATGACATGAAATTATTCGCACCACTTGTTATAAAAACAGCTGCTTTTCTACCTTTTAGCAATCCTTTTGGATAACCATTAACAAATTCAAAAGCAAATTTTGAAGTGAAAACACGATCAATAAAACCTTTCATAATAGCTGGCATTGAGTTCCACCAAACAGGATAAATGAAAATTAGTTTATCTGCATTTGTTATTTGTTTTTGTATTTCTTTGTTTTGCTTTGAAATAGTGTAATTACCTCTTGTATAATGTTCTTTTTCATGTAAAAGGGGATCATATTTCATTTTGTATAAATTAAGAAGTACAATGTCTGTTTCTATCTCTTTTAAACTTGCAATTACATTATTTAGGATCTCAGCACAGTGTCCACCTGTGTCTGGATGTGCATATATTATTAAAGTTTTCATTATTATATTTACTTAACTTATTTAGTTAAATATTTTTCTGTTTATTCTAATGTTTATTAAGGTATAAGTAATTTAATTTTAATTATTCTGAATTTAAACATAAAAACATTGCAAGATCCTCATCTGCCTTTAATGAATGTGGTGCATTAGCTGGCATAAAAATAAATACACCTGGCTCAAGCTTAATTTCATTATTAAATAATTTGAATGTGCCCTTTCCTTTTAATATTTGAACAAATCCTGCTTTTGTAGATGTATGTGTATCAATGTCTGTACCTTTTGCTAAATTCATTAATGTATAATTATAATTTTCTGATTTTGCTAATACTCTACTATTTATTCCACCTTCACTAAAATTCATAATCTCATTTAGATTAATATTAAATCCTTCCTTCATTTGTTCATTTAGATTTTTATTTTTTTCATTTTCCATTTTTACACCCAGTTTTCATTTACAATATTTCCTTGTATACCAACAACAACTGCTTTTATAGGTATCTTTCTTTCAGCGTTGTCAACTGCTGTCTTTGCTATATGCAACAAGCCACCACAACAAGGAACTTCCATAATCATTACAGTTAATGTATTGATTTTTGCTTCATCAATAAGTGCTGTTAATTTTCCAATATAAATTTCTTGTTCAGAATCAAGCTTTGGACATGCAATTGCTAAACTTTTATCTTTCAAATAATCCTTATGAAAATCAGCTAATGCATATGCTGTACAATCTGCTGCTAATAATACATCCTTATTTTGAAAATAAGGTGCATGAGGTGTTACTAAATGTAATTGAACAGGCCATTGTCTTAGTTGAGAAGTTCTTTTTCCTGATTCATCATCTTCATTATTATCTACATCTTTATTACTAAAATCTTTCATTGCCATGCCTGGACAATTACATTGTTTGTTTCCTGGCTCTTTATCATCATTCATATTCTCTTCCTCGCTATTTTTTAATGGGTTTTTAATATTATTATCTTCTAAATATTCAAGTGCTTGTTTCAAATATTCATTCTCATTGTGATCTATCATGTGTTGTAAATGAGCCTTTACAGTATTCATGCCTTGTTTTACTATTTTTTCCATTACTTTTTTTTCATCATAAGGCTCTGCTTCTCTCTCAACTATTGTTATTGCACCTTGAGGACAATGGCCTAAGCAATTACCTAAACCATCACAAAATAAATCACTAATTAATCTTGCCTTATTATCTATTATTTGTAAAGCACCTTCATGACAATTTGGAATACATAAACCACAACCATTACATTTATCTTCATCTATTTCTACTATTTTTCTTTTCATTTATGTTTCACCCTTGGTATTACAATTTAATTGATTAATATAACATATAAGTAAAAAGAAGTTGTTTATAAAACTTAGTCTATGGATTATGTGTTTATCATTTTATTATAACTATAATTTATAAGTTTTGAACTTAGGACCCATGTTAAATATAATAAAAAAAGAAAAAATTATTGTTAAATCAAGCCTAATATTTTTTGCTTTAGCTAGAGGAAGGCTTGATTAAACAATCCTTCAAATTTGCCAATTAATATTAAATTTTGGGCAAATTTGAATTACTTACATTTTTTACATAGTAAGTTATCCAAACTAAACTTTCCAGCACCATAACCAAATAATAAGACCATTGATGCAAAGAAAACTACTACAAGTTCTCCACCATTAGTAAATGGATTTAAACCATTTGGCATATGTCCCATAATAAAAGCAACAATCATTTGGATTCCACCTAAGGCAGCGAACACTCTTGTGAATAATCCTAATGCAATAGCTATTCCACCTACTAATTCAACTAATCCAGCAATAACTCCTAACCAAACTGGAATACTCATTGCACCAGCGAATCCTGATATAGTAAAATCACTCATGAATCCAAACTTCATTGCACCATGCATTGCAAATAACAATCCAATAATTACTCTAAAAACTAAAAAACAATAATCACATTTTTTTTCACATTTCCATAATTTACATATTTCTAATGTCATCTTTTCACCTCTTTTTTTATTAAATAATTATATTTAAATACTAATATATATGTAATTAATCTTATTTTTTTATAACTTTATGGCCGCCAAATTGATTTCTCATGGCTGCAATTAGTTTTCCACAAATATTTTTCTTAGTTTTACCTGTTTTTGTCTTTGCTGTTCTTGACTTTACCCTCATTAATCTTGCTTGATGTAGTACAGGCATGTCTGCAAGACCTTCTAGTTCTTTCATCTCGTCTTCAGTTTCTCCTTTTGGAACAGTACAAGATATTTTATCAAGATATCCTTTTGTCTTGAATGATTTCCATAACCAACTTGATAATTTTCCTGCAATTATACTTCCATTTGCATAAACTTTTGAAACTTCCTTAAGATCAGTATTAAATTTTGGTTTATGTTTTTCTATTGCAAGGAAACCTTCAGCAAGAGCACTCATCATACCATATTCAATTCCATTATGGACCATCTTAACAAAGTGGCCTGCTCCAGCATTTCCCATGTAACCATAACCATTTTTTGTACACATATCTCTAAAAAGGGATTCCACTTTATTGAAAACTTTCTTGTTTCCTCCAACCATCATACATGCCCCATTTCTTGCTCCTTCCATTCCTCCTGAAGTTCCACAGTCAAGAAAATGAATTCCTTTTTTCTTTAATAGTTTGTTTCTTCTTATCGAATCTTTGTAAAAAGAATTACCTCCATCAATAATAATATCACCTTTATTAAGCAGAGGGATAAGTTTTGCAATAACCATATCAACTGGTTTCCCTGCCTTTATCATTATCCAAATAACTTTTGGTGTTGTTTTTGAACTTGGTAATTTTTTCACTAACTCTTCAAGACTATAGGCAGGTATTGCTCCTTTTCTTTTCATCTGTTTTACAGGACCAAATGTACGATTATATGCTACTATTTTGTTTTTTTTCTCAATAAGATTAAGAACCATATTTGATCCCATTCTTCCTAATCCAATAAATCCTATTTTCATTTTTTCACCATTATTTTTTTATTTCACTTTCAGATGCCATTCTCTATTATCTTTCTCTATTAACTTATCAGCTTCTTTAGGATATGTTCCTATTTTATATTTATGAAGTTTTGTCTTCTTATTTTTTATTGTTCTGTTAATTGAATTTTTAATCTTATCAATAATTTTCCATTGTTGCTCAATTTCATCTGTTCTTACAAAAGTAGATTGGTCCCCTATAATTACATCATTTAGTAAATTTTCATATGCAACTGGACTTCCAGGGCCAAAAGTGCATTCATGACAAAAATCCATTTTTACTGAGGTTATATCAGGTTTTCCTGGGATTTTTGCATTGAGTTGAATATAAAATCCTTCTTCAGGTTGTATTTGTATTACCATATAATTTGGTTTGAAATTACATACATTGCTGAATAAAAGACATGGTGCTTCCTTGAATTGTACATAAATTGAAGTAATTTTATTCTTCATTTTTTTGCCTGTGATAAAATAAAAAGGAACATTTTTCCATCTTCTATTTTTGATAAACATTTTAGTTGCAGCAAAAGTTTCTGTTGATGAAGCTTTGCTAATTACTTTTTCTTTAGTATAACCTATGTATTGACCAACAACAGTATCTTCTTTAATTTTTGATGGCTTTATAGATTTTAAAATTTTAACTTTCTTATCTCTTATATAATCACCAGTCAGCTTTTTTGGTGTATCCATTGTTGCAAGAGATAGCATTTGCATCATATGATTTTGCATGACATCTCTTATTGCACCATATTTGTCATAAAATGCTCCTCTTTCCTCAATACCAACATCTTCACTAAGAATAATTTGTACATGATCAATATGTTTTTTGTTCCATAATGGTTCAAGAATTGTGTTTGTAAATCTTGCTACTGCAATATTTTGGATTAATTCTTTTCCAAGGTAATGGTCAATTCTATATATCTGTTTTTCTTTAAAGACCTTTGTTATGCATTTGTTGATTTGTTTTGCAGATTTTAAATCGTGACCAAATGGTTTTTCAAATACTACTTTTGTCCAGTTTTTCTTAAACCCTTGTTTTTTTCTTCTTTTTTCTTTTGTTAAACCACATTTGCTAAGATTGTCAGCAATTACTTTAAAATGAGATGGTAGTGTAGCAAGATAAAATATTCTATTCCCTGGAAGTTTATGTTTTTTCTCAATAGATTTTGTAAATTCTTCAAGCTTGCAAAATCCTATATTATTATAGAAATCTGCCTGAAAATAATACATTCTTTTTTCTAATGTTGACCATGTTTTTTTATTAAGCTTTTCTACATACTTTTTTGATTTTTTAAGAATAAGTTTAGGATTTGAATGTGCTCTTCCAACTCCAACTATTGCAAAATCTTTTATTTTTTTATTTGCAACTAGATTATGTATTGCTGGAATTAATTTCTTTTTTGTAAGATCTCCTGTTGCACCTAAAATGACAATCAAACATTTGTCTTCCATATTTAACCTCCTTTTTATGTTTTAATGAATAAATATTAAATAGTTTAGAATTGCTTAACAGCACTAATTATTGCTGAAGCATCAATCTTATATCTTTTTCTAAGTTCTTCAGGTTTTCCAGATCTTGGAATTTCTTTAATGTAAAGATGTTTAAGTTTTATTGATTTATTATTAATTTTATTTGTAGATGTTGCAAATACTTCAGATACAACTGTACCAATTCCACCAAAATAATGATCCTCTACAACAATAATATTTCCTGAACATTCTTTTGCATTCTTCAGTAATGCTTTTTTGTCAATCGGTTGTATTGAGTATAGGTCAATTACTCTTGTGTTTATTTTCTTTTCTTTTAATTTGTTATGTGCTTTTAATGCTTCATACAAAGTTACACCTGCACCAATGATTAATATTTTATCTCTTTTGCTTTTCTTTATAACTTTAAGTCCACCTAAAGGAAATTTTTCTGAATTTTTATATATTGTTGGGGTTTTTTCTCTTGTTGTCCTCATATATGAAATCCCTTTATGTTTTGCCATCTCTTTAACAAGTTTTTCTGTTGAAATAGCATCACAAGGATATAAAATAACAGAACCAGGTATACTTAAGAACATATTTATATCTTCTAGTCCCATTTGTGATGGGCCATCTTCTCCAATACTTACTCCAACATGGCTACCCATAATCTTAATATTTGCTTTTGAATAAAGAGCCATTCTTATAAAATCATGTGCTCTACTTAAAAAAGCAGAAAATGTTGCGGCAAATGGTATTTTACCTCTAGCTGATAATCCTATTGCCATTCCAATCATGTTTTGTTCAGCAATGAATGATTCAAAACTTCTTTTTGGAAAGTTCTTGAAAAACTCTTCAGTCATAGTTGAATTTTTAACATCTCCGTCAATAACAACAGCATTTTTATTTTTTTTACCTAAATTAACTAATGCTTTACCAAATGCAGATCTTGTTGCAATTTTTTCTCCTAATTTGTAAGTATTATTCTTGAAGTTTTTGAATTTATATGTTACTTTTTCATACTTAATGTCTGATTTTAACTTAAGGCTATTTATTCCTGGTTTTTCAAGTTCTTTAAGTGCTTTTTCAAATTGATCTCCCTTAAGTGCTTTTCCATGCCACCCTTCTTTGTTCTCAATAAATGATATGCCCTTTCCTTTTAATGTCCTTGCTATTATTACTGTAGGTTTATTATGGTGTGTAGATGATTTAGATTTTTTTAATGCATTTAATATTTCTGTTACATTATGACCATTGATTACAATAGTATTCCATCCAAAAGCACTGAATTTTTTCTGGTATGTGTTAAGATTATGGCCATGCATTGTAGGCTGTGATTGACCTAATCTATTGACATCAATAATTGCACAAAGATTATTTAACTTATAATATGACGCAGCATTTGCAGCCTCCCATACAGAGCCCTCTGCAATTTCACCATCTCCTAATAAAACATATACTCTTTTTTTTTCTTTACCTAATTTTTGGGCTAATGCCATTCCAACTCCTGCAGATAATCCTTGACCGAGACTACCTGTTGCTACTTTGATCATAGGCATATTTGGTGTGGGATGACCTTCAAGATTACTTGTGATTTTCCTAAGATTCATTAACTCTTTTACTGGAATAATTCCTGATTCTGCGTATGCAGCCCATAAAATAGGAGCAGCATGGCCTTTTGACATTACAAACTCATCTCCTTGTCTTAATTCAGAAAAAAAACAACAACTCATGATTTCTGCACATGAGAAACATGTTGTTGGATGACCTGAACCAGCAGCAGTTGTCGATCTAAGAGAATGAATCCTTAACTTATCAGCCATTAGCTGGAGTTTTTTTATTTTACTCATGGTGGTTTTTTACGACTTTTTACCTTTTCTTCTTCTTTTTAGTTGTTGTTTTAGTTTGACACCAACAGCCGTCAACTAACCACTTATACACTAACCAAAAGATTACTGAAAATATAAATGCTCCTACTATAATATATAATAATTTCCATAGGCCCCAGCTATATAGCATGTGTCCACCCTTTTTAGCAAAACAACTACCTTCTTCTGTACCTGCATATCCTGCCAATGCTATTGGTATTGATGCTAATGCTGGTAAAATATACATTATTTTGTGTTTCATGTTTGCACCTCTTTTTTTTGAATTAATTTATTCTTATTTTACTGTTATTCTTATTTTTTACACATTATTATCTTAACACTATGTAAATAATGATAAGATGTTCTTATATATTTAAATTTTCTCTTCTTTAATTCTCTTTCTAAGTCATAATCTAAGAATTTATTTGCTCTATTATAATCAGGTTCAAATATTCTTAAGTAAAGTCTAAATAAATTCCTAAATACTATGTTTTTTGGTTTGTTTAATTCCATAATTACAAGAACTTTATTTTTCTTTAAAAGTCTATATGCTTCTTTAATTATTCTTGCTCTTGGTTCTTCAGGAATCTCGTGGAGAGCAAAACCAATCATTACAACATCAAATTTATTTGATGAGAACTCAGTATCCTCAATATTCCTTCTCAAAAAAGAAATATTTAATTTCTTATTTTTTGCTTTTTTCTTGGCTCTTTTTAACATCCCATAAGATAAATCAATACCAACAATATCTGATTTTGGAAATAACTCTTTAGTTAATATTGCAAGCTCTCCTGTACCTGTTGCTAAATCAATTATTCTCTTTGAGTTTTTAGGGATCTGTCTAAGAGCTTTTAATCTTATTTTTTTTGCTTTGCCAAAAAGAGAAATATTAAAAATAAAATCATATAATTTCGGAACTAACATCTCAAAGCTTTCTTTGTAATATTTAGGTATCCTCATAATAAGAAAAATAAAAAAACTAATTTATAGCTTTTTCCCTTTTAACAATAAAGAATTACTAACAACACTCACACTGCTAAGGGCCATTGCTCCACCTGCTATCATTGGTGATAATAACCAGCCAGTCCATGGATATAATAAACCTGCAGCAATTGGAATTCCTGCAGTATTATAAAATAATGCCCAAAACATGTTTTGTCTTATCTTAGACATGGTCATTTTGCTTAATTTAATTGCTTTAACTACATCTAATAAATCATCTTTCATTAAAACAATTTCACCAGTTTCCATTGCAACATCTGTGCCTGAACCCATTGCTATACCAACATCTGCTTGTGCAAGTGCAGGAGCATCATTAATTCCATCTCCGACCATAGCTACTTTTTCATTCTTGTTTCTTCTTTTTAATCTTTTTTGAATTCTTTTAACATATTTAGCTTTATCTTCTGGTAAAACTTCAGCAAATACATTTTTAATATTAGCTTGTTTAGCTATTGCCTTTGCTGTTCTTTCATTATCTCCAGTAATCATATACACTTTTATCTTCATTTTTTGTAATTGTTTTATTGCTTTTGGTGATGTTTCTTTAATTGTATCGGCAACTCCAATTACTCCAATTAATTTCTTATTTTCAGAAAGCATCATTACAGTTTTACCTTGTTCTTCTAATTTTTGAATTGCTTTTATTTGAGATTTAACATTAACGTTATATCTACTCATTAATTTGGCATTACCAAAATAATATTTCTTCTTGTTAAGATTTGCAGTGATTCCATGACCAGGTATTGCTTTAAAACCAGTAACTTTTTTAAACTTAATTTTATTATCTTTTGTATGTTTTACAATTGCTTCTGCTAATGGATGTTCACTACCTTTTTCAATGCTTCCTGCAATTTCTAATAACTTATCTTCTGATATCTTTTGTTTTCCTTTTCCACTTAATGCTATTATATCTGTAACATCTGGAGTTCCTTTAGTAATTGTTCCTGTTTTGTCTAAAATAATTGCTTTGATTTTATGAGATGTTTCTAATGCTTCTCCACCTTTAATAAGAACACCATTTTTAGCTCCTTTTCCAGTGCCTACCATAATAGCTGTAGGTGTTGCTAGGCCAAGAGCACATGGGCATGCAATAACTAAAACTGCAACAGCTGCAATCAATGAAAATCTAAAATCTTCTCCAATTGCATAAAACCAAACTAAAAATGTGACTAATGCAATAACTAAAACAACTGGCACAAAATAACCTGCAACTGCATCTGCAAATCTTTGTATTGGTGCTTTGCTACCTTGAGCATCTTCTATAAGCTTAATTATCTGAGCTAATGTTGAATTTGCTCCTACTTTTGTAGCTCTAAATCTAAATCCACCATATTTGTTAATTGTTGCACCAACAACTTTGTCTCCTTTCTTTTTCTCAACTGGGATACTTTCTCCAGTAATCATGGATTCATCTACAGAAGTACTACCTTCAATAACAACACCATCAACTGGTATTTTTTCTCCTGGTTTAACAAGAACTATATCTCCTTCTAAAACATCATCAACTTTTACTTTTATTTCTTTTTTATTTCTAATTACAATTGCAAACTTTGGTTTTAAACCAATAAGACGCTTTATTGCTTCGCTTGTTTTACCCTTTGCTCTTGCTTCTAATAATCTTCCTAAAATAACAATTGTGATTAAAACTGCACTTGCTTCAAAATAAACATGTCCATGGCCTGATAAAACAACAAACACACTATAAAAGTAAGCAGCACTTGTTCCCATTACTATTAATGTATCCATGTTTGCACTAAATCCTTTTAATGCATTAAAAGCACTTTTATACATTGGCCATGCAACATAAAATTGAATTGGTGTTGCTAAGAACCACATAATATATTGCTGATAAGGTATTGGATCTTTCATGAAAAACATACCTAAAATAAATGCTGGAATTGCAAATATCATACTAAGATAAAATTTATTTCTTAATTTTTCATAATCTCTTTTCTTTTTTCTAGCTTCTTTATCATAATCTGTTTTACCAGTAGCTTCTTGAGCACCATAACCTTTGTTCTTTATAGTTTGAATTAACTTATTTAGATCAACTTTGTTCTCATCAAACTCAATAGTTGCTTTATTAGTTGATAAATTAACATTTGAAGTTGAAACTCCATTTACCTTGCTTAAGGCTTTGTTAATTATAGTTGAGCAGCTAGCACAATGCATTCCAGTTATATTTAATGTGGTTTTTTTCATTTTATCTGTATTATACCTCAATATGTTCTTTTATATTAATATTTATTGATTATTGCTTTTGTTAATTCAACCTTCAGTAAACTCTACTCCTGAATATAATGATAATTCTTCAAATGATTGTTCTCCAGGATATAATCTTCCATCAATTTCCCAAGTTGGAAATCCTTTAACTTCAGCAGCATCACATATATTACTTTCTTTATCACAATCTATATAATTAATATATTGAAATGATGCACCAAATAATTCTTTTTGGCTTTTACAATGACTACACCATTCTGTTCCATACATTTTAACACCTTCTTCTGTCAATGCTTTTGCAAATGTATCATATTTGCCAGGCCCTTGATTACTAGAGCAAGATGCAATTGTTAATAATGTTAAAACAAATAAAGTAAACAATAAATATTTTGATTTTTTTTTAAATATTTCGAATTTCATTTTATTATCCTCCACAACCACAACTTCCACCTGTTGCTGCTCCACAACTAGGACCTCCACAGCTTCCACCACAACTTCCGCCTTGTGGTGCTGGTGTATTATCAATTTCATTTTGTACTTCTTGTATTGCTCCTTCATCTCCTAAATTTAAATCATCTTTAACAATAAATGTTCCGGGAATCATACCCATCCAACAACTCCATCTTATTGTGCCAGATTCTGTTGGTGTGAATTCAATTACTTGTTCTCCTTTTTTAATATCAAATTCTAATCCATACTTTGGAACTTGAATTGCATTGTTACAACCAGTGATTTCTTTTCCATCAATAATCCATTTGACTGGAACTCCTTTTTTTAATATGAATTTATCAGGCTCCCATCCATATCTATTAACTTCCATTCTAATTTCCTGGTATCCATTATTCATGGTAGGGATACTTTTAGAAACTTCTCCTTCTGAACTTGATTGAAGTAAATCTTCAGCAGTATCTCCTGAGCCACTTACTAATTGAACCATGCTTCCTGCATCATAACCTGATCCAGTTAATACAAGACCATTGTTTAACATTGCTAGACCAAGAATAATTACTATTGCTCCTGATGCTTTTAATATCTTAGTTGTCATCTTGCTTGAAAGATAACTTGCTAAATATCCAAAACCTAACATTACAGGCAGAGTACCTAAACCAAATACAAACAAAAGTTTTGCTCCTTCTATCATTGACCCTGTACCTGCAGCCATAATATATATTGCCTGCAATGGACCACAAGCAATCATCAGACCATTAAGTAAACCAATATATAATGGATTAGAATGTTTTGTTGATTCAGTACTTACAAATTTATTTATGAATCTTGGTGTTCTAATACCTATTTTTCTTAATGATGGTAATATATTCAACATTTTCAATCCAAACAATATTAGAAATAATCCTGCAATTATTCCTGCAAATCCTCTCATTACAGGTGTAAATGCAATCAATGATCCTACAAAACCAAATGTTGCACCAATTATAGTATAAGATATTGTTTTGCCAAGTCCATACATTAAATGTGATTTATGCGAAGAATTGCCTTCTTGTGCATCTTTTGCAGTGTAGCTTACAACAAAGCCACCACACATACTAACACAATGAAATCCTGTTAATATACCAACAATAAATAATAATCCATAACCCATGTTTTGGCTTATTTGTGGGATGTTTATACCTTCTACAAAATTAAATATAAAATATCCTATAATAATTATGCCAATTATTCCAAATGTCCATGCTAATATCTTACTTGTTTTATCCCTTGAATCTTTTTTATGTGTTGTTGAAGTATTGTTATTATTTTCTTTTATAATATAACATGTATATCCTTTTTCTTCTATCTTGTAAAGGATTGTGTCAAGATCTGTTTTTGTTTTGTCAAATGTAACATGACCTGATTCTTTACTATAATCAAATTCAACTTTCTTAACGCCATCTATCTTCATAGCTTGCTTCTTTATAATATTGGCACAGCTTTCACAAGTTGTACCTTCAGCAATAAATTCTTTTTTAATAATGTTTTCTTCTTTTATTTTATTTTCGTCAGTCATTTTATTTACCTTTTAACCTTATAACCTTCTTTTTTAATTATTTCAATGATTTTCATCTTATCAACCTTACTTTCATCATATTCAATGGTTGCAATGCCTTTTTCAGCTGAAACATTTACGTTCTTAATACCTTCAAGTTCATCTAATTCATCTTTAATTAGTGTTTCACAGCTTTTGCAGTGCATTCCTTCAACATTTAACATTATTTTCATAGTATCCACCTCATTTGATATAAACGTTTTAATTATCTTTGTTTGGTGATATTGTTATTTGCACCAAACAACTAAACTTGATTAAGCACAATCTGTGCAATCTTTAAACTATAAAATCGAAACCCTTTATATAGTAATATGTGAAACTAGTTTCAGTATTAGAATTATTACTTTTTCTTTGTTTTGGAGTATGTTTTACACTCATGTTTCCTATGGAAATGAAATATACTTATTATTATTAATGTAATGCCTATGATTAAGAACAAGTAATTATACTTTGTTAAAAAAATCATTGATATCCCTAATGCTGCTAAAGCTGTACCAATTAATGGATATGTGCAGAAACATCCAAAACCTAGGAAACCTATTGCTGTTGATACACTGCCTATAATACTTTCAAGAATTGCTTTTGTTTTAGATTTCATTTTAATGCTTCAAAATAACAACATTAGTCATTCCACGTCTTTTTCTTTCAATAATATCTCTTCCTTCAAGCTTGTCAAGAATTCTTGTTACCTTAACTTTACTATATTCAGTATTATCAACTAATTCAGATTGAAATATAGTTCCTTTTGCTTCTATTATCTTTTCTAATATCAACTTTTCATCATCATTTAGCTTTGCCATTACTTTTTCAAAATTTTCTACAGTTACTTCAGTTGGTTTAATTTGTTCTTTTACTCTTTCAATTTTAGTAACAATCCTTTCTTCTTTACCAAAAAATATCAGATATAAACCAATAACAACTATAAATACAACAATCCCAATACTAATATTTGTCTGTGCCCTTAATGTACCCCACATAGGGCAAACAGTACCATGAGTACAAGCAGTATCAATTATACTACTTAATGCTCTGTTAAATGAAAATATAATAAAACCTATTAAAGCAGAAATTCCAACAATTACAATACCTACTATTCTATTTTTCATATTAATATTCCTTTTTTACTGATTTATATAATTTGTGCATTATTTTAAAACTTTACCTGTTTCTATATACCAAAGATATAAATCAAGTTGTGCCTGTGTTAATTTTGTTTTTTTACAAAGTTTGCTTAGCTCTTTTTCAATTTCTAAATACTTTTTTTGTGATAATGTTTTTGTTGCCTTACCTGTGCTTGTTTTTGTCCTTGAAATAATTTTATTTTCAACAAGTAAGTCAATAACATGAAAATCTAATATTGCAACATTATTATAACCAATGTTTCTTAAGAAATGTGATGATTCTTTCATTCCTAAACCTTTAATGTTTTTGACAATCCATTCCCTCTTTGTTTTTTCATTAATCTCTTTTGTTTCTTCATTGTTATTTGTTTTGAATTTATTATTATTAGTGTCTAGTACTTTTTTTAACTCATTTTTATGTTGTCTTGCTTCAACAATATATTTAGCACGCATATTTGGAAATCTATGGCCTAATTTTTTTAATTTACTAGCTAATTGCTTTTTTGTTAATGTTAGAAAACCACTATTTATTTTTTTCTGAATAAAAATACTTTTTTCTGCTTGAAAATTTGCAGTTAAAATACAAAAACAAAGTTCTTTGAATATATTATTTATTGGTTTCTTACCTAATATATAGAATTCTTTTATTTTTCCATCTATTATCTTCTTAATTTTAGATTTTTTGAGAATGTTAACCTTATAAACTAATTTTTTCATTTAATTTCCTCTCTACTTTAATTAGTTTTTTTGAGTAATCAAAAAATATAATGAAAATAAAAAATTAAGCTTTCCATAATCCATGAAGATTACAATATGCTCTTACAATAATTTTTTTCCCACAGCATTTTGATGGGTCTATACAACAAAACTCTGCTTCTGGTTTATCACCTGGTTTAAGAAATTCTTTGTAAGATTTACCACAACAAATAATCTCGATCCATTCAATGTAATGTTCTTCAGTCATAGGATGTTCAACTGAACCTTCTTTAATTATAACTCCTTTTCCATTTTTCTCAACAACTGGAACATGTTTTTCTTCTGCTGCATCTTCGGTGTTTTCTTGTTTTAATTCCATTGTTTGGCCACAACATACTAATTGTCCAACACCTTGACGAACCATTTCAACCATATTGCCACAAACATTGCATTTGTAAATTTCGTGCAGTTTTGTCATTTTTCATCCTCCTTTAAATGAAATAATAATCTCTCTCTCTTATTTTTCTAATTTTGCAATCTCTTTATCAAGGGTTTCCTGGTCAAATCCAACAATCATTTTTCCATTGATGTCTATTTGTGGGACTCCCATTTGTCCTGATTTTTGCATCATTATATGTCCTGCTTCCTGATCTTTTGAAACATCAATTTCGTCAAATTTAACTCCTTTTGATTCTAAGTATTCTTTTGCCCTTTTACACCACGGGCATGTTGGTGTACCATAAACTGTAACTTTTGCCATTTTTTATTTCCTCCATTAATAATTACTAAATTTATTATATTTTATTCATAGCATATGCATCTCTTTATTTAGTTTCTGTATTTTGGGCATGATTAAATACTCTTTTCGCCATTTCAGCATCTAAAATCATTAATCCATTTGGATCTTCATTAACTCTTTTTAATTTTTGTACTATTTCATCAGCTGAATCTTCTTCTTCAACTTGTTCTGTTACAAACCATTGTAAAAATAATTCAGTTGCTTTGTCTTTTTCTTCTCTTGACAGGTCTACTAAATTATTTATTAATTCAGTTACTTTTTTCTCATGTTCATAAGTATCATTAAAAACTTCCTGGATAGATTTCCATTCTGTTTGTGGCTGTTCAATCTTATCTAATATTACTTTACCTGCTCTGCTAAATATATATTCATATATCTTCATTCCATGTGAAATCTCTTCTTGTGCCTGCATTTTTAACCAATTTGCAAATCCTGGTAGATTAATAGATTCAGAATAAGCTGACATTGCCATATATAGGTAAGCTGAGTAAAATTCAGCATTTATTTGCTTATTTAAAGCATCTTGCATTGTTTTGTTTATTTCCATTTTGTTCCCCTCTTCTTCTATTTTTATTTGTATTAATCTATATGGGTTAACTTGATGTTTTTATATTTTACCCACTAAATCTGTACTTGGCTTAAGTGTTTCTTTGCCTGGCTTCCAATTCATTGGACATACGTTTCCTGGGTTTTTATTAACAAATTGAGCTGCTTGCAACTTTCTGATTAATTCTTCACTACTTCTTCCAATACTATTGTCTTGTATTTCAAATGCTTTTAATATGCCTTCTGGATCAATGATTGCTGTTGCTCTTAAAGATAAACCCTCATGTTCAATTAATGTTCCATATTCAGTGCATACCTTTCTTGTTGGGTCTGCTAACATAGGGAATTTTATTTTTTTTATTGTTTCAGAATTATCGTGCCATGCTTTATGCACAAAAGCAGTATCTGTGCTAATACTAATCACTTCTGTATTTAATTCTTTAAATTTTTCATAATTATCAGCTAAATCACCTAATTCAGTAGGACATACAAATGTAAAATCAGCAGGATAGAAGAATAATATGACCCATTTACCCTTATAATCTTCTAAGCTTAATTTTTTAATTTCATCTGTTGCACCATCATATACATCTTGATTGAATATAGGAGCTTTTTCATTTATTTTTATCATTTTAACACCTCCATGTGTATCTTATAAGTTAGAAGTGGGTTTATTAATATCTTATTACTATTAATTATAAGAAAAATAAAGAAAAAAGTTATAATTAACAAACCCATTCACAAACAGTAGAAGATTGATCTTCATATACATCTACACATTGTTCTGAAGTTAAAAATAAGGCATCTACTTTTTCAGATGTACATTTAAGACCACCAATACATACAGAACCTGTAACATCTCCTTTTTCATTAAGATAAAATTTACATATTCCATCTGACCCACAATCTAAAATAGCAACATCGTCTTCTAAAATTGGGGTTCCACATTCTTTGTTACAATTTACTTGATAAGAAGCATCCACTAATATTTCGGTAGGTTCACATTTTTCACCAACAAAAACTGAATCTGTTTTAGTTTCACAATAAAGTTTGCATTCTTTTTCAGCCACTTTTGGAGTATCAACTCTTACTATATTTGGGATAAATACCTCAACATCGTGCTTTTCTAATATTGCGTCTTTATTTTCAGCAATTTTTTTCTCATCTAATCCCCACCTAACTACTTTGGGATTCTTATTCTTGTATATTTTTGGCAGTTGTTCCTTTGGAATATAAATAAAATAATTTTTATCTTCTTGATCATCTCCACCTAAGGGGTTTGTAGTACTTGATTCACCTCTTGGAGGAGTTTCAGCTTGCTTTCTTTTGTCATTTCTATCATCATCTCTGCCATGTGCTAATCCAATTAAATTATTTTCATCATTAATGGTATTATCTGTATCATCAGAAACACAATCACCATTATTAACCATTAATACAATACCAATAACAGCTACAATAACAACTATTACTAGAAGATAATTTGAATATGATTCTTTTTTAATAGATTTAGATTGTTTAGCCATATTATCACCTTTTTATAGTATTTATAGAATATAGCTATATAAATGTTATTAAAAAAATAAATAAAAAAACATCAATATTCAATCAAGATTCGCATCCACAATTTTTATATTTGCCACATTCTTCTACATTGATGTTAATTTCTTCACAACCTTTTTTATTGAATACTGTTACTTTACAACTAACAGCTTTACATTCTTCCAAAAGTCGTTCACAAAGTTCTTCAGGTGTTTGAGAAGTCATTGCAATTTCATCTTCTTCTTCTTCAGTACAAATATCTCCGTAATTTTTACCATCTCCTTTAAGTTTAAATCCTACTTCAAAAGTACATTTTTCACCACTTTCACTATAAACAAAGCAATCATACTCTTCTGTACATACTTGTGTTGTACATTGAGGTGGATCATCTAATGGGCATGTATCATAACTAAAACCAACTTCTTCAGTAACTTCAGTGAAGGGTTCAAGACAAGTTATTTTCTTCTCAAAACATTTATTTCCATCTTGAAAATATTCGACTGGCTTATAATTTTTATTTGATTCAGTATTATATATTATACATCCAGTATCTTGAATTTTTTTTCTAAATCTAGTTCCAAATTGTTGTATTTTAGGATATGTATTATCAACCTTTGGAATAAATATATATGTTTTTGTTGAAGTACTGTCATCTGAACCTGGTATTGTAATAGAACCAGTATTTGCATCTTGAGATTCAGGTGTTGTTGTTTGTTTGTTTCTATCACTATTTCTACCATGAGCTAATCCAATTAAATTGTTTTCATCCTCAATAGTATTATCTGTATCATCAGAAACACAATTACCATTATTAACCATTAACACAATACCTACAATTGCAATAATTGCAACTATTGCTAGAAGATAATTTGAATATGATTCTTTTTTAATAGATTTAGATTTTTTAATGTTTTTTATTTTTTTAGCCATATTATCACCTTTTTATAGTATTTATAGAATATAAGTATATAAATGTTTTCTAGAATATTGGTAAAATAAAGAGAAAAATTACCCTTCAACAATCCAGGCCTCTTCTTCAGCATAGAAATGTTCTGGATTTTTGATGAAATTAAGAGATTTTTGAATAAATTCAAAATGTGCATTCTCTTGTTCCATTAAAAACTTCATAAATTCTTTTAATTTTTCATTTTCTGTTGCTTCATATTGCTTTTTATAGAATTCGTAAGCATTTGTTTCTAATTCTAATGCAACTTCATGTGCTTTAATGTCATCTTCACTTAATTCTGTTTTCTCCTTAAATTCTTTAACAGTCATATTAAAAAATTGTTTAACACCATCTAATTTATCTCCTTTTAACTCAATCTTTTCCATATCTGGATGTTCTTGATCAACATATTCTTGGATTTCTCTAATATGGTTTGTTTCTTGCTCTGCTAAATAAGAAAATGTTTTCTTTACAATTGGATTCATTGTTTTATTTGCAGTATCTAAATAAATGTCATGACCTCTTTTTTCAAACTCTAGAGCTTGTTGCATTGCTTCTTTAAATTCCATTTGTTTTACCTCAATTACAACATTCTTTATCTTCTTGTCCTTCTAAAGGTATACACGGAACTGCTTCAAAATAACTTTGTGGGTGGCTGCATGAAGAACATTTTTCAGGTGCTTCTAATCCATCATGTCTATAACCACATTTTCTGCAAACCCATGCAACTGGTTTTTCTTTTTTGAAAACTGTATTATTTTCTAGTTCAGAAAGTAACCATTTATATCTTCCTTCATGAAGTTTTTCTGCAACTGCAATAGCTTTAAGTCTTTTTGCAACTTTTGGAAAACCTTCTTCTTCTGCTTTAGCTGCAAACTCTGGGTACATTGTTGTATGCTCAAAATTTTCTCCACCAATTGCTGCATTTAAATTTTCAATTGTATTTCCTTTAACAGTTGGGGCAGCTGCTTCAACTATTATTTCAGATAGATCTTCTTCAGATTTTTTCTTTAAATCTTGAATCATATTAAACAACCATTTTGCATGCTCTCTTTCTTGGTCAGCTGTTAGCAGAAATATTTCAGAAATCCTTTCATAACCTTCTTTTTTTGCAATTTTTGCATAAATTGTATATCTGTTTCTTGCTTGGCTCTCGCCAATAAATGCCTTTGTTAAGTTTTTAATTGTTTCATTCATTTTAACACCTCTGTTTGTTATGCTTTTAATTTTAATAATATGATTAGTTATTCTCTTATTATATATAAAATTTATTGTATTGTTTATAATTATGTTGTATGGATAAAACAACTATTTATAATTGTATGGTATAGATAAAATTACTATTTATAATTGTAAGATATGGATAAAACAATAGTTTATAACTATATGATATGGATAAAACAACAACACCATAGGCACGGACGGACTAAAGTCCTATTCGGCTTTGCCTCATCCGGCCATGTTGTTGTTTTCCCTTTAAGAAATTTTATTTAGTATTTCAAATAATTTATTTAAATAATGAATCATCTTTTTTCTTTACCTATTAGGTATGAATTTCCGATAACTTTATATATTCCTAAACTAAATAAATTATTATAGTAAATTTGAAATATATAGATAACAAAAAAAGAGGTGAATAGTATGATAGAGTTAGGGGGAAATATTTTTCTAGATGGATTTAACGAGTTAAATGGTGGAGAAATGGTTATTATTAAAAAACTCGTCGGGAATTATGTTAAAGAAGTTACAGAAAAAAAAGGTGATTTTCAAAAACTTAGTCTTAATCTGAATACATCTAATTTAGGAGAAAAAGATGTTTTTCATTTGCAAGCAGAATTACATGCGGGTGACAAGTATAATTCAGAAGCAAGAGATGGTAATCTGTTTTTTGCAATTGATAAGGCATTGAAAGATATCAATACAAATATTTGATTTTTTTCTTTTTATTAATTAAATTTGTTTAAAAAATGAAAATTAATATTAAAAAACACATCAATAACAATCTTCTTAAAATAATTGTAAAGCCAAATTCTAATAAAAGTGAAATAATTGGTTATGATGATTCAAAACAAGGAGTTAAAGTAAATATTAAAGCACCTGCTGACAAGAATAAAGCAAATATTGAGGTTGTAAAGTTTTTTTCTAAATTATTAAAGAAGGAAGTTAAAATAAAAACTGGATTAACATCAAAAGAAAAAATATTGAAAATAATGTGAGAATATAAAAAAGAAATAATGTTTTAATTAATTTTCTAAACTATCCATATACTCTTTGAATTCTTTGCTGTCTTTAATATTTTTAGGGAAGTTTTTGCCAACATTTTCTTCAGCAACAAATTCACTTACATCCCATTTTTTAATTGAACCATCTGCTTGTCTTGCAATAACCTTGCCAATTTCTCCTTGAACAATTGTTCTTTTACACATCATACAAGGTTCTCCATAACTTATAGAACCATCTGCGTTTTCTCCATATAAATATAATGTTGAATCTCTTCTTTCAGCTGGGTCTGCACCCATCAATGCGTTTTGTTCAGCATGAAAACTTTTACATAGTTCGTATCTTTCTCCTGATGGGATATTTAATGCATCTCTCATACATTTTCCTATTTCCATACAATCTTTTGCTTTTCTAATTGCACCATTATAGCCGGTAGCAATTATTTTATCGCTTTTACTTACAATAACAGCACCAAAATGTCTTCTTAAGCAAGTGCTTCTTTTACAAACTGATTTTGCAATCTCTAAATAATAATCAATTTTGTTTGGTCTGATTTTAGGATTATTAACTTCTGTTGTTGAACCACAGCAAGAATCAACTTCTGTTTTTTCTGATACTTCTTTTTTCTTAATAAACTCTTTTCCAGTAATTTTACAATAAACTTCATTTAATTTTTCATTAAGTTCTTCAACTATTCCTTCATTTGTGATTGTAAAATCAGCAATTGCAATAGGTCCTGCTTTTTCTATGTTTTCTATTTCTGAATAATCTCTTGAGCTAGATTCATTATTAGTTAATGGTCTTACTTCTCTAGTGCCTAATCTTTCATATCTTTTTTTAGGTGATGTTTGAATAGCTAGAACTTTAAGCTGGTCTTGAAATTTCTCTTTCAAAATTTTGTATTCAGACCAGCTGTATAAACCATCTAGCACCACATCTTTGTTTTCTACTAAAAGTGTTTCAATTTTTGGAATATTTTTCAAGGCATATGCACCCATTCCAAATTCTTTTCTTAACCCTTCTCTTATTTCCCGCTCATTTTGCTCATTAATTTCTATATTATTTTCTTTAAGAATATCCATTGTAATCTGACCAAATCTGATATGTGCATAATTTTTATTAGTAAAGAATTCAGTAGCAACACTTTTACCTGATCCAGTTAAACCAACTATTGCAATTATCATGTTTTTAGATTGATTTTGAGTAGATTCAGTATTATCCATCTAAATCTGAAAAGAAATATGTTTTATATGTTTTATTGTAGTGGGTTATATGTGTTAGTGTAACATAATATCTAAAGTTTTGTAAATTGCTTGAGTTCTAGTTAATGCTATGGGTGTTCCAGTCATATCATTATTTAAGAGTCTTGTTGCTTTTTGTTTAATATGGAGTTCCCATCTATCAGTTAAATCTGATTTCTCACTTGAACGATGATACAAATATGCGTCAGCATCTATAGTCAATCTTTCAATATTATTCGACATTTGTTCATTACAAACAACTATTTTAATGCCTTTATAACAAGGACCACCTTCATATCTTGGTGTTAATACTTGAAAAAAATTTCTCGGATCATTATGGCATGGAATCCAGACAACAGCAGAAATATCTTCTAAAGGATCTTCATATTCTTTACTTCTTTTTACTATACCACTATTTGAATATATATCCTTATGTTGTTTTGCTCCTCTAGCTTTCATTGCATCATTAAAATGAGCAAAACTATATCTTGCATCCTTTTTGTTACCATATTCAAATAATTTTTGAATTAATTTGTACCTAATAAGTCTATTTATTTGACGATCACCATGAGTATGGGTTATTTCATTATGTATAAGAACTATATTTTCCCCTGGTTTTTCAAGTCTAACACACATTTCTGGTGATGGATCTGTTAACATATCTATTTTTGAGGCAGGTTGCATAAATTTATCATCTCATAAGGTTGGTTGGCAATTTGGTGTAATAATGTTTTTAAGTGTTTACTAGGTAAACTACTGCACTATCTTTAAACTACTATTTAAATGTTTCGTTTTTGACACTACTTTATAGTGGTTTCAGAAATGTGTTTTAACAAACTCAGAAATATGTACCCTAAGATCATCTAAACCATGGATATTTATGATTGTATGGTCTGCCATGATTATTGGTCCGCCAATGTTAAGATTTTCAATTTCAGAGAAATCTCTTTCAATTGCTTCTTTTTTATGTAATGGTCTATGGATCCTAGAACCTAATCTTAGATATCTAACAGGTGGTGGAGCATAAATAGCTAATATCAATAATCTTTCTTTGAAAATTCTATGCAAAAATAAAAATTCTTCCCAACTGTATAATCCATCAATTACAACATGATTAATTGTTAATGCTTTTTCAATTTCATGTAAACTTAATTTTGCATAAGCTACCATGCCTTCTTTTTCCCTTAAATATTCTCGCATTCTTTTTTCATTTTCTTCATTTTGCTCTAGGTTATTATCTTTGATGAGTTTATCTGTTAATGCTCCAAATTTAACTGTCTTAAAACCATGCATACCAAAAAATCTAGATGATTCTGTTTTTCCAGATCCTGGAAGACCTACAATTGCAACTATTTTTCTGTTCATGATTAGTTCTTTATTTCTGTTATTTATAAAAATTTGGTAATTTTTTGGTTTTTTTAATTATATAAGGGAAAAAACAACATGGCCGGGCGAGCCGAAGGCGAGTAGGACTTTAGTCCGTCCGTGCCTTAGTTGTTGTTTTTTCATTATTAATATTTAAATTAAAAAAATCACGGAAAACATGTCCTCCGGACCTAGTAAAAAAAAGGGATATAACCATGTTTAGCACAAAATTAATATACTTCAACCACTTAACAACCATTATGAGTGGGAAATTCATTATGATTGATGGTCTAGATGGTAGTGGCAAAGGTACAGTTATAGATGCATTAAGTGATTATTTGGAAATTAAAGGTAAGAAAGTTTTTGATTTGAGAAAACATTGTAAAGAACATATGGATTTTCCTGAATTCTCTGAATTACAAGAATATGATATTATTATTAATTCTGAACCAACTTATTCTCATCTTGGAATTGCAATTAGAGATGAGATTGTAAAAGATAATCAAAGAAAATATTCTGGATTAAGTACAGCACATGCATTTGCTTTAGACAGAGAAATTTTGTATAGGAAAGTAATTATTCCTGCATTAGAAGCTGGAAAAACTATTATCCAAGAACGTGGAGTAGTAAGTAGTTTTGTTTACCAGCCAATACAATTAGAAAGAATGAATTTACAAGATATTATGAATATTCCTGGAAACAGATTAGCATTAAAGTATGCTCCTTCATTATTAGTTCTTACTCAAGTTGATCCACAAGTTGTAATTCATAGACTAAAAGAAAGAACAAAAAAAGATCATGCTATTTTTGAAAAATTAGTTTTTCAAAGACAAGTTGCAAATAGGTATGAAAGTGACTGGTTAAAAAAATTGTTTGAAAGTAAAGGTAGCAAAGTTGTATTTCTAGATACTAACTATCCAAAAACAGTAGAAGATACTAAGAAAGCAGCTATTGAAATGTGGGAAAAGTATAATTAATTCTGAATATATTTCTGTATTAATCAACTTTATAAATAGGTAGCTGGTTCATTGCTTTTCTATGTCAAAACTATCCCTTATTCCACAGGAAGGAAAACATTTTCAGATTAATCCAATACCACCCCCTTTTACTCAATCTGGATTGTATGGATTAGAAGTAACTATGTATAAGGATGGGCAAGAAGTTGCTACTTGCAGTTTAAGTCCTTATGTAAGTATGCATCCAGCTTATGAAGATCCAAGATTGAAAATTAAAGATATAGAAGGATTAGATCAAAAAGATGTTGTAATGTCTTTATTGGAAGTTATGGTTAAGCATATACAGACTCAGGCAACAGAAATAGGGTCTGATGTTAGGCATACACCTATTTTATCAGGGCTAAACGGCTTGACTGATCCAGTAAAAAGTGCCTTATTAACTTTAGGATATGAACAGAAAGATCAATCTTATCATAGAATTTATACACCTATTACTGAAACATCTTAGTAAGTTTTATCTTGTTTTCTACTTTTGTCTTCTCTACAATCAAAATATTTATATACTATAACACACTCTATATCAATATAAATAGTTAATAATATATTATTTATTATCGTACAGGGAAGAAAAGGAGGGGTTACTATGTTAAGAATGAAAAGAATAACAGAAAGTTATGACATGAAAGTTTTTACTGATTCAGGAGAATATTTTGGAGATGTTGAAGAATGTATTCTAGCAACAAACAAAGTATTTGGGTGGAGAGTTAAGAGTACTAAAAATTCATTTCTGAATAAGATCTTAGGAAGTGCAAAAGGAGTAATTGTACCACATCAATTAGTTAAAAGTATTGGTGATATTATGATTATTTCTAAATCAGCTGTTCCAAGCTATAATCCAGAAGAAGAAATGGATGAATAGATTCTTTAATTATTTATTATTTTTCTATTATATTCTTGTTCTCATTAATATTGATATGTAGCTAAAAAGTATCTACACATAATAACACATAACTAATATAAAGACTAATCATATTCTTCCTAAAATAATGATGACTGGTAATATGGATGCATTAGATTTATTAGTTGCTTCTAGTAGAGAAAATAAATCAGAAAAGCCTCAAATTAAAAGAGCAATAGTTAGCTTTAGTTATGATAGGAAATTAGAGTTTGATGAGGCTTGTAAAAAAGCACAGGATAAAGCTGCTTTGGAAGAAAAACTTCAAAAACCTGGAAGAAGTCATGTTTTCTATAGAACATTAGATTATAAATTTGATGGGGAAGAAGTAGATTTTGTTAAATTTAATTTGTTGATTGGAGATGTTCCTGGAGTTGTTTATACTTATCTTAATGTTATGCTTTCAGATTTAGAAGAAGTAAGTTTTGTTGTGAGTCCTTTATCAAAAGAAATACTTAATGAATGCAGAAAAATATATGGTGATTTTGGAAAGACAATTCATGTAACAGATGAACTTGATCCAGACCAGAGCTGGACAGATCTTAGTTTTTTTAATTCTTTTGCTGATAAAGGAATAAGACCTTTTAAAGATTTAGGAGAAGATGAACAATTCTTATTAATTCCAGGAGATATGCCATTTACTGATCAAGAAACAATAAATGATATTATTTATGATAAAAGAAACAAAGGTCATGATGTTATACTAAATTTTAATTATTTTTATAATATGTTTTTTGGTCTTGATGTTGTTTATCCAAGAAGAAATACACATTATCACATATTAAATCCTGATGGTACAATTAACTCTGGGAAAGAATCTAATCTTGTTGTCATGAATAGTAGAATTCTGCCTTATATAGGTCATTTTACAGATAGTAGAAAAAATGGTGGAGTAATAAATGCATCTATTGATTTAATATTAGATGGCAAAGAAGTAATTAGTGAAAATTATAATGAAGGTAATTCAAGAAAACTAAAAGATATGACCTGGAGTGAATGGAAAACACTATTTAGTAGACTTAGGTTAGCTGCAAAAGGAAACATGAGAGCAGTTAAATCAATATTATTTAACAAAATGGTAAAAGATCCAAGATCTAAAAAACAATTAGTATTTGATATTTCTCACTTAAATAAATTAGCTTATGTATTGGCTGAGCTTAATCCTTTATTTAGATTTTATACTCCTGGTTCAGATCCTGAAAACAAATATCCTAACATGGTAGCTCATCATGATTTTAGTAGAGTTAATGATCTAGATGCACCACAAGATTATGTTGGATTTCTTGGTCCATTAAGGTATTGTGCTGACAAAGGGTGGAATTTAGGACAAATTTATAGAAATGCTGGACTATTAAATGATTTTCTACCAGCAATGGCAAGACTAAGAGCAGATCATTTATTTTTTGCAGAACATAATGCAATTGTTAATGACACTTCAAGAGGATTAGGTTTAGATAAAGATGTGTTTAATGGCAATGATCTTAATTTACAGATATATAAGAAACATCAATATCCTGGAATATTAAGACAATTACATAGATATGTAATAAGAAAACATGTTTTATAATTCAATCAAAAATTATTCATTACCTTCTGTTAACTTGATAACAGCTTCTGCTAAATCTCCCTTACATTCTTCTAATGTTTCTTTAGCTTTTTCTTCTGAACAACCTGTTTGTTCTGCAACTGTTTTAATATCTTCATCATTAATATCAGGGGTTGTGTCTAACTCTCTAATAGTTGGTTCACCAATCACTTGAAATGTGTTTTGACCCATCATATTAACTTTAGAAACTTGAGGTTCATTAAATATTAATTCTTTGTCTCCCATTTTCATAATAACTTGAGAAATTTCTAAGGCTTCTTCTTTAATACCCATCCTTTTCATTGCCTGCTTCATCATCTTTGGGTTCATTCCTGGAATCATAGTTTTTACCTCTAGTTGGCTTACATATTAGGTTGTAATAAAAGTCTCTTAACTCCTCTATCCCATGCCTAACAATGAATTGCCGTAAGTATGCAATAATATTGATATGATAATGACTACTATAACTAATACAATAATTAATCCTGGCTTCATTTGAAGGTTGGACTTGTATTCATCAAAATATCTTATTAATCCTCCGCTTGATTGCGGCATTGAAACTTTATCTTTTGCCATTTTATTGATGTTATTATCTGTTATTTATAAAGTTTTTTGGGGTTTATCCTGATAATTTGTAATTTCTAGGGATTTTAACAACAACATAGGCACAGACGGACTTTCTTTGAGAAAGTCCTACTCGCCTAACGGCTCGCCTGGCCATGTTGTTAAAATCTTAATTATGCCTTAGCTTTGAACAATTTACTCAATAAATAATTCTTGTCAATATGTAAAACATCAGCTGGGACATTGAACTTATCTGCAACATAATGTAATACTGCATTCATTCCAACATAACTGCCAATAATACCCATTGCAAATAATGTTCTTTCAAATATTACAACTGGAATTAGTGCCATCCATGCATCAGGTGTCATACCTACAGTATAAAGGAATGCTATGCTTCCAACACAATGTGCTGTAAATGTTGCACCAAAACTCTTTAGGATTAAATTATTAGATTGTTTTACAGGCAATAATGCAATGAATATTGGTATTAACCAAAACATTGAGTAAACCCATGCTTCTCTTCCAACTGGATGTAACATAAATGCAATCATTGCTGCTGCTGGAACTATTACACCAACTATTTTACCAGTGAATCTTTTTCTAGCTCCAAAATAATAAGCTGCAAATAACATTGGAGTTAATCTTATTAGATTAATTAATGTAAATGCTTTACCAGCTAAGATATAATCAGTACCATGAGCAAATAATACAGAAACTGCACCCACAATCGGACCTAAAAATGCACCTGCAATTGGACCAATAAATTGGAATAATGTAAAGAACTGATTTTCTGCTCCAATAATTGGTGAGAAGTTGATTCTTCTTCCTACAAATACTAAAATTGCGAATACTATTAAGAAAATTATATGTTTTTTTGTTATATTGAATTTCATATTAACACCCCTGTTAGTTTATTGTTGTATTAGAATAATTTATGTTTTAAATAGTTTATTGTTTGATTCTTTATGTTGTTGAGTAATATTTATATAATATACTAAATTTCTTTATTTTTAGATTAATTATGTCTTCAAGAATTATTTTCTATGGTGGGGTAGATGAAATAGGTGGTAACATGTTTCTTCTAGAAGACACACTAGATGACAAACTTGTAAGGGTTTTATTTGATTTTGGTTTAAATTTCAGTAGGCAAGGTGAATTGTTTAGTTTTCCTGAAGGTGTTAGAAAATATAATGCATTGTCAATGTTCTTTGAATTAGGTGTATATTCTATTATGCAACAGGCAAGGGGAGTTTATAGACCAGATTATCTTAGAAGAATGGGTCTTGACCCTACAAAAGAACCTACTTTAGATGCTTTAGTGTTATCACACCCTCATATAGATCATGCTGCAGGTATACATTTGTTAAGACCAGATATTCCTATTTATATGAGTCAAGGTGCAAAAAAAGTTCTTTGGAATTTAGAAACAACATCAACAACTCCTTTTAATGAGTTTTTACTTTTCAAATATTTAGGTGGACATGCTTTGCACACTAAACAAGATAGATTTACATTGATTACAGGTGATTCTGTTGCAATGCCAAGAGATATAAGAATCTTTAATGAACATACAGCTAATAAAAAAGGGGAGAGTTTTAACATTGGTCATATTAAAGTAGAATCTTATGGTGTTGATCATTCTGTTCCAGGGGCTTGTGGGTTTATTATACATACTTCTTCTGGACCTGTTGTTTTTACTGGTGATTTAAGATTGAGGGGAAGAAAAGGTGAAGATACTAAACATTTTATTCAAAAAGCAAAAGAAGCAAAACCAAAATATATGTTATGTGAAGGAACTGGACTTTCAAAATCTGATAAAGGGACTGAAAATGATATTGTTGATAATTTAACAAATATAGTGAAAAAGACATCTGGTCTTGTTGTTGTTGATTATGCAGGCAGAAACATGGATAGAATTGCTTCAATAGCTGAGGTTGCAAAAAAAACTGGAAGAATGCAGGTAATTGATTCAAGACAAGCACATTTATTAGAATTATTTAGAGAAGATAGTATGTATCCTAAATTAGGTAGTACTTATCTTAGAGTTTTTTTACCTAGAAAAGGAAGCGGTAGTAAAGGTCTTGATGTACCTCCTGATTTTGTTACACGTGATTACTTTAAATGGGAAAGAAGATTTTTAACAATGAACAAAAGAGCAAGAAGTGCTGATGGTGGTGGTACAGAACCATTTGATGTTTCTATTAAAGAACTTCAGGAAAATCCTGAAAAGTTTATCTTGTTTTTAAACAGGGCAAGTTTTTATTCATTCATAGAAATAAAACCACCTGATGGAAGCTTATACATAAGGTCAAACGTGAGTCCTTTTAATGAAGAAATGAAAATGGGTGAAAAGAAATTATTAAATTGGTTAAAATTATTTCATCTTCTTAAACAACGTGATTTATTATCAATGATGGATCCCAGTACAGCAGTTATTCCAAGTGTACATATTAGTGGTCATGTAAATGAACCTGAGTTGAAGTGGCTTACTAATTATATTTCTCCTGAAAATCTGATTCCTATTCATACAGATGCAGCTTATATTCAACGTTTTAGAGATGTATTTGATGGGAATGTAATCTTTGTTGGAAGAGATCAAGCTTTAGATCTTGATACTGGAAAAGCAAGAAAAATTCAAACAGGTTTAAGAATTGATTTAGAAAGAAAAGTTTCTGAGAAGACCAAAAAGAAATTCAAAAAAATTCATGGGGTGAAAAAAGATTCAACAATCATAGATGCAAGAAAAATTGGAAGTTATTTATTTTGTAATTATTCATATTATTTAGATTCTTTAATCAGAGATGGGGGGATGTTACCAATGACTGGGTTAGTTGCCAGGAGTTTATGGTTGAAAGATATTTTTAGATCTCTTATTCCAAGAGAAAATGGTAAGCTGAAATTGTTTGTTGGAGAAAATTTAGATTATATTGGGAATCTTAAAGGAGAAGAACTTGCAGAACATCTTAAATTCAAATCAGCAGAATCATTTGCAAATCATGCAATGAGTTTTGCTTGGCTTAATACTTTTATTAAATATGGGCGAAAATATGATAGAGATATTTATTGGGCAAATCCAGTCTATAGTCTTAAAGGATTAAGTAAACCATTAAGAAAAATTTGTCATAATTATTACAGCTTTCTTTTGGATACAGGACTTCCAATATTAAATTGGTCTGGCAGAAAAGTTGCATTTTTCCATGAAGATGAAAGATATGTTGTTAGTTTTAATTGGCTTAGGGATGGAATGCAAGTAGGTGCTGATAAAATTGCTTCTAAAAAATTAAAACAAACAGATCTTGATCAGGATTGGTTAGTTACATTAAGACTTTTGGCTTATAGTACTATTGCGCATGAAGTTAGGGCAGACAGAATGAAGTGGGGCATTGAAGATGAAATCGCAAGAAAATGGGGAGGACATGAAATGTATATTGATCCACAAATTAAATATGTTGTTCATGATCTTCCAAATGAAAGGCTTTATAGCACTACAAGAACAGATGAAGATATTCCTGCAATGCTTGAAGTAATTCATAAAGCAAAGGAAGGTATTGATACAATGTCTTTTGAGCCTAATTATGATAATTGTTTGAAATGTTCATATAATATTCAAGGTTATGATGGTGAACCAATTTGTAAAAAAAGAAATCCTGATGTTGCTATGTTTAGACCAAGGGAAGATAAGAAGTGATTTATTGTTTATTGTATTCTTCTTTGTTTATTATCTGCATTAAATTATTCTTATAATATTTATAAATATATCAATATTAACTACTATATAATAGGTAAAAAACAAAACATTTATAAAAGATGAGTACATTTGAAAGCTTTGTAGGGGGATGATTGACTATCGGTGTTTAATTATACTGAGGAAAGTCTGCCCATCAATGCTCTTCGGAGTTGAAAGTGCCACTCAATGAGATCCTTAACAGGATGGCAACCACTCAGAAACGATACCACCTTGGAAATGGGATGATATGGCGAAGTTCTTTGCGAAAGGAACGAGCAACCCATTGACGTCTTTCAAGGAAAGGATGAAACGGTGAGCCCTGGCTGATGCAAGTACAGAATGTACGCTAAGTAGAATGTCAATATACCAGTTTGTTGTTCGTCAACATTGGTAAACAGAAGGCAGCTTATATTCCCTCTACATCTTTTTTTATTAATCTTTTCTTTATCCTACCTTCTGTTGAAGTGTGGGTGGTTTTGGGCTTTTGGGGGATTGTTTTGTTCACTACGATTCTTTTTACTTAATTAATACATAAAAAAACAAACATTTCAAATTATAATTAAAAGAATAAAATTCCTGAGCTGCATTGGCTTCGCCCTAGTTAAAATTAATTAGAAAAAATATTGATCTCATCACATTCTTTTCATTGTAATTACTTTTAATTCCATACTGCCTTGCATTACATTTCTTTCTTTATCAATTTCAAACTTCTTCATTTCAGAAATCTTTGCTAAACAATCTTTAAAGAATTTGTCATTATTAATTATGAAAACTATTTTTCCTAATTCATCTAATACATAATCTGCCTGATGAAAGAATTCTCTATAAATCTTTTCTATCTCTTTTTCATTTGTATTTTTTGTTAATGAAGGCATGATTGTAACAATTTTATCAACCTGTCCTTTATCTAATTTAGTATCAAGCCATTCTAAATCAATTTTACTAACTGTAATATATTTACTAACTCCTGCAATTTGTGCATTTTTCTTTGTTGCTTGCATATAACTCATTAGTTTGTCATAAGCAATTATTTTTGCTTCTGGTTCAAATTGTTTATCAAATTTTGAAGGATTAGTTTTTAAAAATCTTGTAAACCATAATTTATCTTTCCTGTAAAAATTTGTTGAAATGTTTCTTAGATATAAACCAGCCTCAATTGAGATTATTCCAGAGCCACAAAAAGGATCAAGTATTGTTTCATTATGTTTTAATTTAGCAATTCTTAATAATGCATAACCTAAAGCACCGTTTAAAGAAGAACCAACTGAAAATATTTTATATTCTCTTTTGCTTAAATTAACCCCACTAAAATCAACTCCTAAATAAAGCTGATGCTCATTAATGAAAACATAAATTTTAATTTGTGGATCTTTCATTGCAACATTGCATTTATGCTTTTTTAATAATAATTCTCCAACTTTTTCAGCAACATCTTGGGAAGAAAAATCATGATCACCTAATCTTTTACAAACAACTTTGAATGTTTTGTTTTCTAACCACTCATCACTTTTTACTTGTTTAACAAGCTGTGTAATTAATGGTAAAAAATCATCTAATTTATTACTAATAGTTGCTCTGCCTAACAACAACAAAGTTCTTTTAATACTTCTTGCTAAATATGTTAGTTTTACTAATTTTTCAGTATCTGCTTCAAAAATAACAACATTATCATTAACTACTCCAACTTCATCTATAATCTCCTCTATCTCCTGCGCAGCAATATCTTCAATGCCTTTATTACAAATAACTAATCCTTTCATAATAACTGGGATGTTGTGGGGATTTATATAGGTTATGTATATTCTGTTAATAATTAATATTTTGTAGGTAGTTATTTGTTGTAACAAAAATGAATCAATTGGCAAAACTTAAATATGATTAGTTCATTCTTAACTTTAATTAAATAGTGATATTTATGGATACAAAAACAAAAACATTTTGGGTTAATGGATCATTAGATGATTTGTTATTTGATGGACTGCTAATAAGAGAATTATCAAAATCAGTAGATTCAAGAATATTGGGTGAAGTAAAACACCTTGATCTTCGGGGTGCTTTAAGACATAGTGATAATCATGAATCTGGTGTTGGTGTAATGCTTAATAATAGGGCCAACAAAGAAATAATTGGAGTAGAGATATTCACAAAAAAAAATTATGTTCTTACTGATGATAGTATTATTAATCATATTTATTCTGCTATTGATAGGTTTGGTGGAGATAAAGGATTTAAATTTGAAACAAATGGTTATGGTTTTTTTGTTAAACAGGCACATTTAGGGGCAGTGCTTGAACAATTAGGTGAAAATTTCCCAAATAATGAAATGTATAAAAAAATATTAACTGCTTTGGATTTAAGATTTACTGAATATAATGGTACTTTAATTATAAATACTGATCTAGGATTTGTTTTCTTCCATAAACAAAAACAAAGAAGAGCATATACTTGGGCATATAGAGAAAAACAAGATTTTACATTAGTTTCATATCAAAATAAACAAGATGGTCTTTTTATTTCTACTACAACAAATGATGACGTTGGAAGATTTGAAATGAGAACAATGAAAAAATATTTTCCAATGATGGCAAGACAAATTAAAGAAAGATATGTACATAATGTTTTGAATTTCTTTAAACAAAATTATGATTGTGATTTCTCAACAAGAAGATGGAAAGTTAGTTATCAAGTTCCTGTTAAATAATTATCTCTGATTATATTAACCAACCTTGCAATATATTAATCAAGTAACCAACAATAATAATTCCTATTGTTACAATACTAAAGAATATTAGAATTAACTTTAATTTCATTGCTCTTCTTAAGATAATAGCTTCTGGCAAGCTAAGTGCAGCAGTTGCCATCATAAATGCTAATGCAGTTCCTAATGGGATGCCTTTTTGAAATAATACAAGTGCAATAGGAACAATTGCAGCACAACTTCCATACATTGGAACTCCTAATAAAGTTGCAATTGGAACTGTAAATATACCTCCTTTAGAAATAATTGCTTGGATTGTTGCTTCAGGAACAAAATTATGAATTCCTGCACCAATTGCAACACCAACTAAAACCCAGATCCATAATTTTTTTGTTATAGTAACTGCTTCATTTATTCCAAACTTAATTCTATCATTGAAAGTTTTGAAAATAAGTTTTTTTACTTTTTCTGATTTAGTTATCATATCTTTAACAAGATATTTTTCTAATTTCATTTTTCCAAGAATCATACCTGAGAAAACTCCAACTAAAATTCCAAACACAACATATGCTGCAGTTATTTTCCAACCAAAAAATCCCCACATTAATACAACTAAATATTCATTTACTAATGGGGAAGTTATTAAAAAAGAAAATGTAACTCCTAATGGTACTCCAGCCTTAACAAAACTTAGGAATAATGGAATTGAAGAACAGGAACAAAAAGGAGTAATTGCTCCAAACAAAGATGCAAACAAATTTGAAATTCCAAACTTACCTTTGCTTAACCATTTCTTGATTTTTTCTGGAGGAATATAAGTTCTTAAAAATCCAACAATTGCAATCATCACAAATAATAAGAAAATGATTTTTATAGAATCATATATGAAAAAGTTTACTGCTTCTCCAAATCTTGATTCTGCATTTAGTTTGAATATGTTAAATACTAACCATTCTGTGAATATTTCTAACATTTATTATACAAGCCTCAACATTTTCTATCTTTACAACAACATGATGTTTTTTTTGCCTTCTTTTCTAGCTTTTTATCTAATTTGTCTATCATCTTACTAAAAAATGATTTTTTTGTTTTATTCATATTTTATGATTATATATTATGTGGTTTATATTGGTTTTGGTTATGATTCAGAAAGTTTAGAAGAATGCACTTAACTTAGATTGTTCCTGCATATTCTTTAACAATAAACTTTGATCTAACAAGTTAGAAACATTAAAGCCAAATTTCTTACTTCCAACTAATTTTGCATAATTTAATAATAACTCTTTTGTGGCAAATTCAATTGGTTTATTTGCAAGAGCTGCTCTTGTTGCTTCTCTGCATATCCAAACACCAAGTGGTGCAATATATTCATTAGGATTAATAAATCTAAGTACAAGAACACCTGATTGTCTTTTCATTGATTTTAGTTTTTCTAAGATTGCAATCCTTGCTGCATAGTAACCACCAGCTGTTTGGTATGCATAGGCTTTTCTGCCTTGGAAACTTTCATAATCAGTTGCAAAACTATTTTTTTCTGTAATTATCATTTCAAATAATTCATAACTCCAAACTTCTGGAAACATTAAGATTAAATAATAATTTCCTTGGTAACCACCAAAATAAGCAAGATAATCAGTTGTTTGAAAATCTTTGACTTCATTAATTATTTGTTTTCCAATTAAATCATCAACAGCAGTTATAGACCATCTAGTTGGCACAAGTTTTCTATTCTTCTTCATTCCCAAATTTGCAAGTGAGAAAACTTTTGTTAAGTAATGTTCATCAAAACCTTTATCATATAATGAATAAACAGCATCATTTGCTTTGAAATAAATATCATCAACTGCTTTTTCTACTTGATGAGGGATCTTTGGATTTTCAGTTATCATTGCTTTTTTGATTCCAACCTTTGGACCATGGGGCATTGCATCATCAAACATAGTTAAACTTAAATTTGGTTTTTTGGTTAAGTTTATTTCAACATCAACTGGTTTGCTTGCAAGAGAAATTTCTTGAGATATTTCTAATAATTTATTATCAAATGTTTTAATGTTTGCTCTGAATGTAGAATTAACTAATTGTGTTCTTAAATCAATTATTTCAGGAATTGTTGTTTTATCTTTTACCCATGTTAAGGGTTCATCATGTTTTTGATAATCTTCAACATTCATTATTCCAACATTTATGTTTGGATAACCAAATTTTCCAACAAAAAGATTAGGAGATGCTCCAAAATAATCTTGTTTTGCCTTCATATTGAACTTTTCTTTTGCATCTAATCTGATTTTCTTTGGATCAAGGCCATGAAAATGTAATTTTCTACCTTTGTCCTTGATATATGACACATTCATAGTAATGTGGGATAGGTTGGATAATATAAAGGTTTTTGAAGGTTTGAAGGGTTCGGAAGGTTTGGATTGTTTGGATGGTTTTTTACCTTCCTGACCTTCCATACCCTCCTAACCTTCCAGACACTAACATGGAAACCTTTTAATACAACTACCTTCTTCTTTTAATCATGTCAACAAATAGACAGAGAAAGAGACAATTAGAGAAAGTAAAGGAAGAATTAGATAATTGTGAAAGACCATTGTTCTTTTTTGATGATGATCCAGATGGTTTATCTAGCTTTTTACAGCTTTATAGATATAAAAATGCAGGAAAAGGAGTTGTTGTTAAGGTTCATCCTGTTTTAGATGAAACTTTTCTAAATACTGTTAAAGATTATGGTCCTGATAAGATTTTTATCTTAGATATTCCTAAAGTTAGTGAAGAATTCTTGAAAAAATTAAAAAGACCTATTGTTTACATTGACCATCATAGTATTGCTCAACATGAAATTGATAATTACACTTATTTTAACCCACACATTTATGATGAAGATGATGCAAGATGTGTAAGTTATTGGTGCCATGAAATTGTTAATCTTGAAAACAACAACGAAGAAGATGAAGCAAACCAAGATAAAGATTTATGGATTGCAATGGTGGGTTGTGTTGGGGATTGGTTTTTGCCAGACTTTAAAGATAAATTTTCTGAAAGATATCCGAAGCTTCTTGATAAAAATATAAATAAACCAGAAGATGCTTTGTTTAATTCAAAATTAGGTAAGTTAGCAAGAATTTTCTCATTTATTCTTAAAGGTCAGCATAAAAATGCAGTTGCTTGTGTTAAAGTTTTAACAAGAATTAATGATCCTAATGATATTTTAGAACAAGCATCATCTCAAGGAAAATTTGTTTATAGAAGATTTGAAAAAATAAATAAACATTATGAAGATTTGATTAATTCAGCAACTGAAAAAGTTCCTTCAGGTCCTGTTTTAGAGTTTTTGTATACAGAAAAACAATGGTCTTTTACTTCTGATTTAAGTAATGAATTATTATATAAATATCCTGATAAGATAATAATGGTTTGTAGAGAGAAGTCAGCAGAGTTTAGATGCAGCATTCGTTCAACAAAACATAAATTACCAGATAGAATTAATAAGGCCTTAACAGGATTAGATGGTTATGGTGGCGGTCATCAACTTGCTTGTGGTGCATGTATTAAAAGCCATCATTTTAAGAAATTTCTGGAAAGATTTAAGATGGAACTTAGTTAAATAGTTATGAGTTTTGAGATAGGAGTAATGAGTTGGTTCTGGGGAAATTAGTTTTAAGAAAATGTAGCTATACTCATAACTACCAACTCATAACCAACTCATAACTCAAGACTTATTACTCATAACATAATTTATAATATAATAAACTTTAAATATGTCTATGTGCTTTAGTTTTATATGGTTAAGATATCTCCCTCATTATTTCAATTTAAATCAAGTGAATTAGCAAGGGCAGTTAAGAAAATATCTCATGCTGATTTGATTCATATTGATGTTACAGACGGAACTTTTGTTGGCCAAGATAAAGCTTCTTTATTTTATGATCCAGCTAAGCTTAAAGCTGTTCAAGCAAATTCAGATGTTCCATTAGATGTTCATTTAATGGTTGAAGATCCATTAACAGATTTAGAAAAGTATGCAGCACTTAGTCCAAGACCAGAATATATTTCATTTCATATTGAAGCTACAACTAAATCTGGGCAAGATCCTAAAGCAGTTATTAAAAAAATAAGAAGCTATGGTATAAAACCAGCAATTGCAGTTAATCCTGCAACTTCATTGGCTGAAATTAAAGGTTTGCTTAAAAGTCTTGACATGGTTTTATTGATGAGTGTTGTTCCAGGATTGCCAGGACAAAGTTATATTTCTGATGTTAATGATAAAATAATAGAACTAAAAGGAATGATTGATGAAAAAGGTTTAGAAACTTTAATTCAAGTTGATGGTGGTATTAAATTAGAAAATGTAAATATTCCAATAAATGCAGGTGCTGATGTTATTGTTTCAGGTACTGGAATATTTAGTCATAAAAGTTATTCTCCAAGGGAGGTTATTGATAAAATGAAATCTGTTATTGTTCTAGGGTCAGACCATGGTGGTTATGAATTAAAAGAAAAAATAAGGGCATATTTAGATAATAAAGGAATTGCTTACAAAGATATGGGATGTTATGATACCCAAAGTGTTGATTATCCTAATTATGCAGATAAAGTATGTAAACCAATTTTAGCTGGTGAATATAAAAGAGGAATGTTATTTTGTGGAACTGGTATTGGAATTAGTATTAGAGCAAATAGATATAATGGAATTAGAGCTGCTTTAGTACATAATGAAAAAACAGCAAAATTAGCTGCAGAACATAATAATGCTAATGTTTTAGTAATGGGTGGTAGAACAACATCTGTGCAAATGGCAAAAAAAATGTTTGATGCTTGGTATACAACTAAATTTGAAGAAAGACATCAAAGAAGACTTGATATGCTAGATAAGAAGTGTTGATTTTTCTTATATTCTTATTAACTTTCTTTATATTATAATAATAGTATATATATAGTAATATTTATAAAGGTAAAGTTTTTCTTCTATCATAAATGCACCGGTGGTCTAATGGCTACAGCTTAGTAAAAGCTGCCGTAAATGACTCCGGCCTTCCAAGCCGGGTATCTGGGAGATTTAAAGTAAATGCTTTAAGTCCAGGAATTCAAATCCCGGCCGGTGCATTTCACATTTCTTGGTTTTATTAAACTATGAAACATTTCAAATTCAGGTTTTCTTAAATCTATATGATAAATATCTTTTCTGTTTTCTCTTTTTTCTATATACTTTCTTAGTTTGTATTTTATATCTAGTTTTTCAAGTGAACATGCAATATCTCTAATTAAGTTATATGATACAGATGCAAAATTAATTCTCTTATTTGATATATGTCCATCACTATCTACAGAACCTCTAATGAAACCTCTAAGAAATTCTTTAGAATGATTTTTGTTTTTCAATTCTACGGTGTATGTTTTTCTAATTTTTTTATTCCATATGAGATAATTATGGATTAGTTTATGTATGGTTTTTGAATAATAACACAAATTTATTCTATTATCAACCTTAAAAACCATAGGTCTTTTCCCAAATAATTTGATTAATACATTCTTAATTAAATCTTCTACAAATTTTTTTTCATTAAGGTTAAAATATAAATAAGTTCTATACTGGTATTTATCTGTTTTATCAATACAACCATCACCTGCAAAAAGTCCAATAAATTCACCAATTAATTCTTTATTATTACTTTTAATGGTTATTGGGTTCATAGTTCTACCTTTAATTTTTCTAAAATGATAATAAATGGTTGTTTTCTTTTTTCTTGTAATTTTAGTGATTTCATTAAGTGAATACTCTTTATCAATTAATTTTTGAATATTTTTTAACTCTTTTTTTGTTAATCTATTATATTTTCTCATTTTTGTTCCTCCAAACTTTTTATTTTATCCACTAAGTTTGGAATTTTGTAAGAAAAAGACGTTTAGCACAAGTTTATAATTTATTTTCGTGTTTTACCGAAAATAATTATTTAGAACTTTTGCGTGTCTTTTTCTTCTTTTAGAAATAATTACTCCTTTATAAGCTTCACACACACTTGTCTAGTGCTTTTTGCTATGCTCTAGAAGCCTTCTATTATCAGAATTTGAGCTTTACAAGCCCGTAAAATCCTCTGTCCACTGGTATGGTATTATCCCTTACTTCTTACTTTCTTTATGTATTTCTCTTTTAAATACCGAAAACTTAATAAATAAATATCAAATCTTTTATTTTATAATTATATATACGTATATATTATAATATAAAAAAAATTAAAGTGAGGTAAACGAAAATGCCATTTGATCCAAATTTAGATAAAAAATTGTTTTCAGAAGAAAAAGATTTTGAAAGGACAAAACTTACAGTAAGTGTAATGAGTTACAATGATGGTCCTAAAAAAATGCAAATGTCAAGAGAAAATAAAAATGCAGCTGGTGAACTTCAATTTGCAAAGTTAGGCAGAGTAACTAAAGAAGAAGCAGAAGCAATTCTACCATTAATGCAAAAAGCACTTGAGCAAATGTAATTTTACTTTTTTTCTTTTATTTTTTTATAACAAACCGTTAGGCTCTTTTTGTTGTTATTTCTTTTTTATTTATGTTAGGATTATTTTTTTATTAATATTATTTCGAAAATAACAACAATCTGGTTATAATATGATTATAATGTGATTATAATGTGATTATAATGTGATTAGATTAAATCCAACAACAACAATGGCACGGACGGACATTTTACTGCGTAAAATATCCTACTCGCCTAACGGCTCGCCCGGCCAAGTTGTTGGATTTTAAATGTCGGAATTCCACTATACTTTAGTATGGTGGTTTACTACGTAAACCACAAAGTGATTTGTGGAATTCTGAGCATGTCAAAAACCACTTTATGAATTAAGTGTATAAATCATGCTACTCTGTTTTAGCAGAATGGTTTTTGACAGTTTTTAAGCATAAACTTAATAAATCTATAGATATAAGTATATTATAATGACAAAAGTAAAACAAAAGGTTAAGAAAAAGCCGAGTAAATCAGAAAAATCAAAGAAAAAAGTAGTTAAAACTAAATTAGAAAATGTTAATATCTCTGAAACTAAAAAAGAAATAATCTTATGCTTCTGTGCGCATAATGATGATCAAGTTATTGGTGCAGGTGGGACATTAGCTAAATATACAGCAGAAGGTAAAGAAGTTTATACTTATATCTTTTCATATGGTGAATCATCTCACCCTCATCTACATCGAGAAGTCATTGTAAAGACCAGAGTGGCAGAATCACAAGCAGCTGATAAAATCATAAGTGGGAGTGGTATCTTTCATCTAGGGTTAAAAGAAGGAAGTTTTATCAAAGAAATTGAAGAAAGAGGTTTTAAGGAAAGGATTAAAAAAATTATTAGTGAGAAAAAGCCAACTAAAATATTCACACATAGTCAAGATGACCCTCACCCTGATCATAGAGCAGTAAACAAAATTATTAGAGAAGTAACTGCTCAAGTAAGATGTAAATGTGATTTATTTTCATTTGATATCTGGAATTTTTGGTTAGCAAAAGGTAGAAGAAGACCTATGTTAGTTGTGGATATTACTACTACATTTGATCAGAAAATAAGAGCGATAAAAGCACACAAAAGTCAAAAAATGGCTTTAATTACAATGATACCTGCCACATATGCAAGATCTATTATTAATGGTTTAAATCATCATTATAGATATGCTGAGGTATTTTATAAGATAAATTAATATTTAAATAAATAAAAATGGAAGAAAATCAAAAAGAAACAAAACAAAAAAAGAAATTATTAATTGCATCTGACTGCTTTTTACCGAGATGGGATGGAATTACTAGATTTTTGATTGAAATAATTCCTAAACTAAAAGAAGATTATGATATTACTCTTATTGCTCCTGAATTTCCAGGTGAGCTAAAACTTAAGCCAGTTGAAGGTATTAATATTGTTCGATTTCCAATTATGAAATTAAAATTTGGTGATATTAATTTTTCTTGGTTCCATTATTTCAAAATTAAAAAATTAATGAAAGAACATGATTTATTATTCTCACAAACAATTGGGCCTATTGGTATGTCTGCAATTAAAGCTGCAAAAAAATTAAAAAAACCATCAGTTGCATTTATTCATTCTGTTGAGTGGGAATTAGCTACAAAAAGTATTGATAAATTAAAATTAATTATTAATATGGGTATGAAAATGTTAATTAAACATTATTATAATAAAGTTTCTTTATTATTGGTTCCTTCTTTAGAAGTTGGTGAACTATATAGAAAAAATGGTGTTTCTACCCAATATAAGGTAGTACATTTAGGGACTGATGTTAATAAATTTGTTCCAGTAGAAAATAAAGCAGATGCAAAAAAAGCTTTAAATATTGATCCTAATTTTACAGTTATTGGTTTTTCAGGAAGAATAGGTAGAGAGAAAAATTTAATAACTTTATACAGAGCATTTAGAAGAATTGAAAAAAAATATGAAAATCTTAAACTGTTAATTATTGGTAAAGGAATTAAAAGTTTAGAACAGGAGTTTAGTTCACAAAGAAATATTATTATGCCTGGAAGTGTTAATGGTGTTGTTTCTTATTTACAAGCAATGGATATCTTTGTTTTGCCAAGTTTAACTGAAACAAGTAGTTTAGCAACAATGGAAGCAATGGCGTGTGGTTTACCAATTGTAACAACACCTGTCGGTTATGTGAAAGATTATATTGTCGAGAAGGAAAATGGAATGTTTTTCCCATTCAAAAATTCATTAGTGTTATCATTAAAACTTGAAATGTTATTGAAAGATGATAATTTAAGAGTAAAGTTAGGTAGGCAAGCAAGAGAAACAATTGTGGATAGATTTAGTTGGGATAAAACATCTACAAAAATTAGAGAGTATTTAGGTTATTTTTAGTGGATTTTAACAAATTAATTTAGAATTTAAGGTGAAATTATGTCAGAAATAAAAGTTTTAATTGAAGGTTATACTTCAGGTGAGACTAATGGGCGAAGTTGTTCAACTGTTGTTCTTATCAAAGATGATTTTGATGGTGTTGAGATGAATATTGTTGTAGACCCTGGAACTTTATCTTCTCAACAAGCTTTAATTGATGAATTAAAAAAAGAAGGTGTTAAACCAAAAGATGTTGATATAGTCGTTATTACTCATTCTCATATGGATCATTATGCTAACATTGGTATGTTTTCTAATGCTAAATCTTTAAGTTTTGATGGTTGGTATAATTATGATTTTTGGGGGAAGTGTAATGGTAAAATCTCAAATGATCTTAAATTAATTAAAACACCTGGACATAGCGATGATAGTATCACATTATTGGTAAAAACAAAAATTGATGGTAAACCTGCAATTGTTGCAATTTGTGGTGATGTTTTTTGGAAAGAAAATCTTCCTAAAAAAGATAAGTTTGCTAACAATGAAGTTGAGTTAATGAAAAGTAGAAAGAAAGTTTTAAAAATTGCAGATTATATTATTCCTGGTCATGGTGGAATGTATAAGGTTAATAATTAATTTTCATACTTAGAATATTTATGTGGTTTTCCTTTGCATTTTTCTATTGGGTATCTTTTTTCATTAATTTTTGTTTTTTCATGTAGTGCTTTAACAACATCAATTTCTGTTACATCTGCTAATGCTAAAAAAAGTATAAATACATCTGCAATTTCATGACTTAATTCTTTTTTGTTATTTTCTTTTTTCAAATATTCTAAAATTTCTTCATTATTTTTAAATCTAAAATGTTCAAGTACTTCAGACATTTCAATAGATAATGCAATTGCTAAATCTTTTGGGTGATGAAATTGTTTCCAGTCTCGTTCATCTCTAAATTTAACTACAAGATCTTGAAGTTGTTTTAATGTTGTTTTATCCATTATTATTGCAAATCCCTAATTATTAATAAATTCTTGTATTTTAACATAAATTTTAAATTAACATAAATTTTAAATTAACATAAATTTTAAATTAACATAAATTTTAATTATATAATATGATAATACAAAATATACTATATATAACTCTAGTACACATATATCTATACTAAAAACAATTAAGTTTATTAATCTATTATATTATATAATATAAATATAAGACTATTATTATTATACATAATGCACTGGGGGGTGTTTAAATGACAGATCTTGTAACATGTCTATCTGTAGGGAAAGGCACATGGAATGAAGTAAGAAACGTAATTGAGAAAGAAAATTGGAGAAAAGTGTTTATCATAACTAATGAATTTGGTAAACAAAAATACCAACCTATTAAAGACACAGAGTTTATTGTTGTGGATGCTAGAAGGTCTTTAAAAGAGCTAATGGAAATTATTCAGAAAAGTCTTAAAGACAAAGTTGAAGGTCCAGAAGTTGGTTTAAACGTTACTTCAGGAAGTGGAAAAGAGCACATGGCAATTTTAGGAGCATTGATGAAGTCTGGGCTTAGCTTTAGATTAGTGGCCGTAGAAAGCGATAAACTAATGCATATATAGATTTTTTAATTTATTTTTTTAATGTATTCTTGTAGATTTAAATCTTATTGTGTATGTTTTTTATTTTTATTTTTAGAAATGTATGTATAAAAACAACATAGTCTGGTCAATTTCTAAATCCAACAACTTGGCCGGATGAGGCGAAGCCGAATAGGATTTTTTCGAAGAAAAAGTCCGTCCATGCCTAGATTGTTGTTGGATTTAATATAACTATATTATTGTTATTTTCTCAATAAATCTCTTTAAATTAATTAATAAACTAAAGAAAAAGAATCTTCAGTAGAAACATGCCCTCCGGGCCCAGTAAAAAAACAATAATAAAATAAAAAAAGAAATTACTCCATTATCCCATACATTTGATATAATAATCTATCAACTGCTTTAACCATGCCTGTATTATAACTTCTAATAGTAATACAATTACCTTTTGCCCTTATACTATCACCATTTGCTTCTTCAAATACAATTATTGGTAATGTGGTATTTTCACATGTTAAAATTGCGACAGTCTCACATGCTTTATCTTCTTCTGTACATGCTGGTAATAATCTAATTGTAAATACCTGTAATAGATTAGTTCTTAATTCATGGTGTGCTAAGTTAATATAATCTAAATCATAACTATTTGGATCAAAACTAAAATAAGCAATATAAGGTAATTCAGTTGTATTAATATTAAATGCATCATATTCTTCTAAATAATTATTTTTACTATAAATTAGTTCTGTGAAATAATTTATATCTCCATTAATATTTATATCTTCAACTTCTTTTGGACCATAATGTAATGGGATATCATACTTAATTGAAGAATAAGGGTCCATTATTTGTGTATACCACATATAACCAATATTTTCATCTCCTATTCTAATAAAACTATAACCATTATACATATATTGGTCTTCATTTTCTTTACCATCTAAAACTTCTTTATGCATTTCATTAATTGTTTTAACTTCTTCTTTGTAAAAGTAAGGCATAGCAAATATAATAATTAAAGCAATAATTACAATTGCTATAATAATTCCTAATAACTTATAATCTGTAATTTTTCCTTTTGAAACTTCTTCTACATCTTCAATTATTTTCGCATCTTCTGGACTTCCTATTTTTCCTAGGGTTATTTTATTCTCATCTATACTAATATTTTCTTTTTCTTCTAATTTATTGTTTTCTTCTGTTTTTTCTATGTCTTCATTATTTTTATTAGAATCCATTTTTATCTACTCCATAACTTCATATACACTATATCTTATTCTATCCTGTAATGGCTTAAATTCAATGTTATTTGATCCATAAACATAAATACAATCTCCTTCTTTAGTTATCTTTGTTTCATTAGAACTTTTTAGATATAATACTGGGATTATACTAGTTGCATTATCACATGTCATTAAAGGATATGCTTGATATTGGGATGAATTCATAGTTACACCGACAACTGGGTAAATATTAAATTCACTACTAAATGATTCAATTATTTCAATTCTTGCTAATTCAATTGCACCAATTTGTTTATCTTCAGGATCAAAAGTAACATAAATCATTTTAGAATCTTTGATTGTTTGTAATGCTTCAGGTGATGCTTCAATTGACTCTAATTCAGTAGGATGATACTTAAATTGAATCCATTCTCCATCTATCTTCCCAAATACATTATATTCTTTAGATCTAAACTTAAAATCTTTGTACTTGTCCATAGCTACATAGCCACCTTGCCATGCTCCTAATAAACTACTAACCATTACAAATGCAATTAACAATCCAATTATATTTTTTTTATTAAAAAAACTTTTTTTCTCTTTTCTCATGATTATCCCCTTTAGTTATATTTCCTATATTATATATAATTAGATAAATGAATAAGTATGTGTTTATATTTTTTGTGATAAGTTTAAGTGGAGGGTTTGGAAGGTTTGGAGGGTTTTGGGGGTTTGGAGGGTATGGAAGGTGTTATTAGCAACCTTCCTAACCCTCCAAACCCCTAACCTTCCAAACCTTTCTTACAATGAACTAATTCTCTACAATAAAACTTATAAATGAGTAATTTCCTTAAAGATTAAATACCAAAAGGAGTTGATTATTATAAAAAAAGTATCTAAAAAAGCCAAATCTAAGAAGACTGTAATTAAACTACAAGATGTTTGGAAGATATATCATGTAGGGACAGTTGATGTTTTTGCATTAAGGGGAATGGATCTAGAAATTGATGAAGGAGATTTTGTAGCCATTATGGGTCCTTCAGGTAGTGGTAAATCAACAGCTACAAATATGATTGGATGTTTAGATATCCCATCAAAAGGTAAAATATTCTTAGAAGGTCAAGATATTTCAACATTAGCAGAATCTGATTTAGCACAGATTAGAGGTAGAAAAATTGGTTTTATTTTTCAACAATTTAATCTAATCCCAACATTAACAGCATTAGAAAATGTAACATTGCCAATGATATTTCAAGGTTATTCATATGATGAAAGAGTTGCTAGAGCAAAAGATTTGTTATCAAAAGTGGGATTAGCAGACAGAATTAATCATAGACCAACAGAATTAAGTGGGGGACAACAACAAAGAGTAGCAATTGCAAGAGCTCTAGGAAATGATCCGCAGATTCTTTTAGCAGATGAACCTACTGGTAATTTAGATCAAAAAACAGGGAAGGAAATAATTGAATTCCTAATGAGTTTACATGATGAAGGTAAAACAATAATTATGGTTACACATGATCAAAACTTATCTGAATATGCTGAAAAAATAGAAATGTTGATGGATGGTAAAGTAATTGGAACAAGAAAAGGTAAAAACTTCCAGAAAAGTGGGAAACATAAGAATAAATAATCTAATGTATTATAAAAATATAATATATAATAAGAAAAAATATATAAATGATGATTTAAAGAATATATAATTAAAGGAGATGAGAATTAATGAATAAAAAAATAATAATGTGTTTAATATCTACTATTTTAATTGTATTGTTATCTTGTGTTGTTTTTGGTACTAGTGCTGCAAGTGGTATTATTGATAGTTCATATGTAGAAGCCTCTTTAATTGGGCAAAATCCAGATCCTGCTGAACCAGGAGATATTGTTGAAATAAGATTCAATGTTTGGAATGGTGGTTATGGGATTTTAGAAAATGTTGAGTTTCAATTAGTTCCTGAATGGCCATTATCATTTGTTTCTGGGCAAAGTTCAAAAATTCAAGTTGGTGATCTTAAAACAGAAGATTTCTATGGTGATAAGGTAGATGATAAAACAGCATTATTATTTTATAGATTAAAAGTTGATCCATCTGCTACTACTGGAGACTATCAAGTTAAATTGAAATATACTGTAGAAAATAAATTTAATCAAGGTCAAAAACTTCCAGTTTATAATATAAGAGTTGAATCTTCAACAAGTTTATTAGATATTGAAAGTTTTAGTACAATCCCTGAAAAAATTAAGCCAGGAGAAAGTGGAGAGCTATTAATCAAACTAACAAATAAAGGTGGTATTGATTTAAAAGATCTTAAACTTAAATTAGATTTAAACAATGTTGATTTTTCTCCTATTGGTTCAACAAATGAAAAATTAGTTAAAAGTTTAGAACGAGATCATTCTACTGTTATTAAATATAATTTATTAGCATCAGGTAATATGAAAGCTAAAGAATATCAAATTCCTATTGATATTGAATTTGAAGACGATGATAATAATGCATATGATAAAAATAATACTGTAACTATTCTGATGGATTCTACACCAAGTTACTTACTTAATCTTGAGCAGTCAGATGTGTTTGTATCAAATACAAAAGGAAAAGTTGTAATTAGTTTATCTAACACTGGACAAAGTGATTTAAAATACCTTAATCTTGAAGTATTAGATACAGATAGTTATGAAGTACTTGGAAAAAGAAGTGAGTACTTAGGTAATTTAGAAAGTGATGATTTTGAAACTGCAGATTTCCAATTATTTGTTAAGAAAATTAATTTTATAGAGGATAATGAAAAAAGAAATGTTCCATTAAATGTTAGGATTAGTTATAAAGATAGTTATAACACTGATTATTCAGATGAAGGTGAAATAAACTTACCTATCTATACTAAATCTGCAGCAAAAAAATATGATCTTGTTAAAGGTGGTATGTCTGGAGTACAAATCTTTTTTATTCTTATAATCATTGCAGGAGTAGGTTACTATATTTATAGAAAGAAGCGTAAGAATAACAATAA
>Ga0257125_1000132_pt1 | contig 110467 bp, 118 predicted proteins | sample SI106_200metaG_FD_190183 | JGI IMG/M metagenome (GOLD analysis project Ga0257125, IMG submission 190183) | Marine microbial communities from Saanich Inlet, British Columbia, Canada - SI106_200 | ecosystem: Environmental > Aquatic > Marine > Inlet | place: Canada: British Columbia | collected... | reverse complement strand
TTTCTCTTGCATTAAAAAACCTCAGACATAGGGGGATTAGATCTTGGTTAACATTATTGGGAATTTTTATTGGAGTAACTGCAGTAGTGTCTTTAATATCTCTCGGAAACGGACTACAACTTGCAGTCGCAAGCCAATTAGGTATTAGTGCTAATGAGCTAATAACCGTTCAGGCTGGAGGGCTAAGTGGATTTGGTCCTCCTGGAAGCAATGTTGTAGATCCCCTAACGCAGGAGGATGCAGATGCTATAGAAAAACTAAGCAGAGTCGAAAACGCAGTTAGAAGAAATTTAAATTCTGGGAAAATAGAGTTCAACGACAGAACACAATTCAGATATATTGGAAGTCTCCCAAACAATAAAGAAGATAGAGATTTAATCTATACACAATTGAATATAGAGCCTCACCAAGGGAGACTTCTAAAAGAAGGAGATTTCGGAAAAGTTGTTTTAGGTTATAATTATTATAACAAACCGGCAGAGTGGGATGGGAAACAAATAGTGCCTGGAAAAAGTATTTCTATAAACGATAAAAACTTTGAAGTAGTAGGGATCGCCGAGAAACAAGGAAGCATAATTACTGATAATGTAGTAATTATGAACGAGGAGGATATGAAAGATCTTTTCGATTTCGGAGATGAAGCAGATATAATTGTAGTAAAACCAAAAAATAAGAACGAGATTCAAAGAACAAAAGAAGATATAGAAAAATTAATGAGAAATAGAAGAGATGTAGACAAAGGCGAAGAAGATTTTGAAGTTAGCACCCCAGAAGCTGCACTCTCTACCGTAAACGGAATACTAGCAGGAGTTCAAATATTTATTGCTATTGTAGCATCAATTTCTATATTTATCGGAGCAATAGGCATTGTCAACACCATGACCACTTCCGTTTTAGAAAGAAAATCAGAAGTAGGAATCATGAAATCTGTTGGGGCAAAAAATAGTCACATCTTTTTACAGTTTTTTATAGAATCCAGTTTATTGGGGTTGGTTGGGGGCATAGTTGGGGCGGTGTTTGGAACAATCATAGGGGTTGTTGCTACACTGGGACTTAATAGTTTTCTAGGAACCGAATTAACTCCAAATGTAGATTTCTTGTTGATACTATTTGCACTATTGGGAAGTTTCCTAATCGGGGGAATTGCCGGGATCATACCTGCAATGAAAGCCGCCAAGCAAAATCCAGTGGAGGCCTTAAGAGGATGATAAGTATAGAGAGTGTAAGGTATTCATTAAGAAATTTAAAACAAAATAAAGGAAGAAGCATACTAACAATATCCTCTATCATGGTAGGAATAGCAACCATATTCATTTTCATTAGTTTTGGATATGGATTATATAACTACACAAACGAACTAACTACAAGTTCTTCGGCAGATAAAGTATTTATCCTGCCCCAAGCAGCAGGAGGAATTGCTACAATAGGAGGGGATGATATAATTCTGAATGATACTGACGTAAACGAAATAGAAAAAGCCGCGGGAGTTTACGAAGCCAGCGGACTATACTACAATGCCGCAGTAGCTAAACAAAATGGGGATCAGAGATATACTTTCATTATTGGCTACGATCCAAAAAAAGATTTTATAATGTCTGCCTTCAACATAGATGTAGATGAAGGAAGATTGTTAAGACCTGGGGATATGAGAAAGGTTGTTTTAGGGTACAACTATAAAATACCCAACAAGATATTCCCAAAAACCTATGGAATAAATGACAATATAGAGATAAACGGCATCGACCTAAAAGTTATTGGGATTATGGAGGAAATAGGAAATCCACAAGATGATTCCCAATTTTATATAAGTAATGATCAATTTGAAGAGATGTTTCCCGATACAGAATCCTACGGTCAAATAATTGCCAGGGTGAATATAAAAGACATTGAAAAAGTAAACGAGAACATTGAGCGGAACCTTAGGAAATCCCGGGGATTAGAAGAAGGAAAAGAAGACTTTTACGTTCAATCTTTTGATGATTTAATAGAATCGTTTTCTTCTGCTTTGAATATAATAATAGGATTCATTATCTTAATAGCTCTAATTTCAGTTTTGGTTTCAACAATCAATACCGCAAACACCATGATAACTTCAGTTCTTGAAAGATACAAAGAGATTGGAGTTCTAAAAGCAATGGGTGCAAAAAACTACAGTATTTTTGAAATATTTTTATTTGAAAGTGCATTCTTAGGTTTAGTTGCAGGTGCATTGGGAGTAGCCCTAGGTTGGGCAATCTCTAGTCTCGGGGGATTTATTTTAAAAAATCTTGGCTATGGGTTTTTACAGCCATATTTTTCCATCTACCTATTCACCGGATTAATATTATTTGCTGGAGCAACCGGTGCAATCTCAGGAGTTTTCCCAGCAGTAAAAGCTTCAAAAACAAACCCCGTGGACGCCCTAAGAAAGGAATAGCCAAAAAGCTTATATAATAAAAAAATAAAAAATGATCATGAAAGGGGCGTTAATCAAAGGAGCATTAGTATTTACTTTATTATTTATTTTATCTAATTATGCAATTGCAACTTCAAATGATCCTTGTAACCTTGATGCAGAATTAATAAACCAAGACCCCTATCCCTCTTTGCCTGGAGAATATGTTGAAGTTTTATTTCAATTAACTGGAGTTGGCGGATGTGATGAGGGAGTTACAGCGGCCCTTGTGTTAGACTACCCATTCTCAATAGAAGGAGACGGGATAAGAAGAATATTTTCAGATACTTACGCAGGTCAAGGGGTTAACTCAAATTGGAATCTACTATATAAAATTAGAGTAGACCGTAATGCAATAGAAGATGATTACGAAGTAGAACTTAGATATGCCCAGGGAAGAGTATTAGACGATTCAGCGTATTCTTATACGAAATTCAACATAACCGTGGAGGATGGAAGGACAGACTTTGAGATACACGTAGAGGATTACAAAATAAGTACAAGAAATTTAGTTCTAGAAATATTAAACGTTGGAAATCAAGATATAGAAGCACTAACAATAGAAATCCCAAAACAGGAAAATATTATTGTGAGAGGGTCAAATAAAAATATAGTTGGTGACTTAGACTCTAATGAATATACAACTGCAGATTTCGAAGCAATTCCCCAAGAAGGGGAAATGAAAATAAATTTATTCTATACAGATTCTACAAACGAGAGAAGGACAATAGAGAAAACAGTATATTATGATCCATCTTATTTTATAGACTCCCTAGATAATGCAAAACAAGACAGAACCGCAATTTATATCATCACGGGATTAGTTATCTTGCTAATTGCTTTATTCTTTTTTAGAAAATATAAAAAAAAGAATAAAAAAAAGAAAAGAAAATTTAAGATCTAATTTTAGACAAGCGCACGCCCGGATTTGAACCGGGGATCAGTGGGTTGCAGCCACTTGCCTTAACCGAACTTGGCCACGCGCGCATTAGAATATACGAATAAACTAAGCTTTAAATACCTTTCTTTAACCCCATTTATAAATAGATAATACAATGAAAGTCGGAAAATCATTAAGGGGAATTGGGTATGGATTGACCTTGGCTATATTAGCTATGCTAACTCCTATACAAGATTTTGATACTTATACAGCAAAGAAAAAGAGGCTAGAATGGGATGTAAAATCAAAAGATACTAAAGAAATTGTAGCAGATATGGGCCTAACAACAAATCACTCTGAAATAGACTCAACAAGCATTGAAGAAGCCCTAGAAAAATATGATCCAAGACCAAACATGTTCTTTGGGAAAATACCTGGAAAGGCAGGTTTAGATTTTTATAGTTGGAACAGAGACAGTTCAGAAGTAGCATTTAGATTTAATTATGAACTAATTTTAAGAGAAAACCTGTCAGTTTACGGAAGAGTAAAATTCGGGGTAGGATATGATTCTGGGGAAACAGATTTACAGAGAATAGAATTGGGCATCAGGGGTAATTTTTAATAAAGAGCGGGCCCGAAGGGATTTGAACCAATACGGCTCAAGTAAACCACTATCTGCCTCGCACATTATTAATCTGGATGTTTTGATCCCCTGTCCTAATTTATTCTGTTTCTAGCACTTTTTTTGGAGGGTATATATCCAAAATATATCTGCTCAAGTCGGTCTTATCTATTTCAATATTTTTAGGATCCTTTTCGTAATGAGGATGACTCACAAGAATAATTATTTTATCATCCTCTTCTTTAATCTCATCTTCTAAAATATTTCCCCCATAATTCCGTATCTCGGCGTATCCTTGAGGAGTGCCCACCATTAAATGATTCCAGATTTTATGTGTTGTAACGCCTCCATTAACACGATGGTTACCAACATTTGACTCCCATGCTTTCTGTTGTATTTGATATGCCACATTTCCTGTTTCTGCATTTTTATATATTTGGCGGATAGTGCTCGTAATACCACTGTGACCACCACCGCTCCCTTTATATCTGCCACGATATTTAATTTGATGTTCTATCTTGTGAATTGTATCTTCAAGATTTTTGCTCGTTTCAACATTTTTTGATTCTTCATTCATTTTTAATTCCCCCTTTCTGCTTCCGCATATACTACTACTAAATAGTAACTTATATAAAGTTAAGTGGGATAATAGTATACCATAAGTTATATAAACATAAAAATCTAAAAAAATTACATGAAGTTAGATTCCCTAAAAACCCTAGGGCTCGCCCCGGGAGAAATAAAAACCTATGAAGCAATACTTATCAGTGGCATTGCAACAATCAATATCATTCATGAAAAGACAGGTATTGAACGTAGAGGAATCTATGACACTATAAACAAACTAATAAAAAAGGGTTTAATAGCATACATAGTAGAAGATGGTAAACGTACCTATCACATAGCCCCACCAAGTAAACTACAAGAAGAAGCCAATAAAATCAAAGAGGATTTAACTAAATTTGAGTCATTGATGCCAGATATTCAAAAAATTTATGAGGCAGAAAAACCAGAAATTGGATTAGAAGCATTTAGAGGAATAGAAGGAATCAAATCCATCTGGGAGGATATGCTTAATTATAAGGAGATTCGCTGGATTGGATCTGGAAATTATATGCCAAGCCAACATCCTATTTTCTTTAAACATTGGAATACTAAGCGTAAAGAGAAAAAAATTAAATCACTCCACCTGTTCAGAAAAGAAATACGTTCAAAAGTAATTAAAGACGCAGGAGATGCAAAGTTTCTGCCAGAAGAATTTAGTGGCAATCCTACAGTAACATGTATCTATGGCAACAAGGTAGTTAATTTTTTATTTAGTGGAGATTTTTTTGCATTTGTTATTGAAAGTAAAGAACTGGCTGACAATTACAGAAGATATCATAAATATCTCTGGGATAAAGTAGGTAAAAAATAAGAAATTTAAAACAGAGTTAGATAATCAGCAACAAGCAAAATTACTCCCATTAAAACACCATAGAATAAAGTCCAGATTGCCCCCTTCAAAAGTTTATTTTTGGGAATTAATTGCCTATCACTTATGTTCTTTAAATCAATTGCATACTGTTCAACTATTTTTTCATAGCTATCTAAAGACAAATATTTTTTAGTAAGTTCCATAGAACTCATATCTTGAAATGACTTGTAATACATGTATCCATTTTTTATATGGGCGTATTTTTTGTTTCCGAATTTAATTGGCTCAAATGCATACAAACTAATTAATAATGAGAGAAATGACGAAATAGCAATAACAAAAAGACCAATGGAATGATAAGAAACAAGATATTGAATGGTAAGGCCAAATATTATTGCAGACGCCCCCAATATCCAGTGGATATTAGTTTCAGTGTGGAATTTGTTTCTCACATGATTGTTATATATATTTGACAAAAAGTATTTATGATTCTCTATAAGTTTACTATCGAATTTTTTAGTAACCATAGTAATATCTTAAATTTAGACTATAAAAATTTTACTATAGAAAATAAAAAGCGGGCCCGAAGGGATTTGAACCCTCGACCCCTAGCTTTCTTCAAATTAAGATTTAGAAGGCTAGTGCTCTATCCAAGCTGAGCTACGGACCCACTAAATTTTAAGAGCATCTATATCATTTATAAATTTATCTACCACACTCTTTTTACTACACCAAATGACCCAAGAATTGTTTGCTTTATCAAAATAAGGCCTATTTACGTTAATGCCAATTTTGTGGAATAGTTCATAAACCTCACTAAGAAAATTTCCAGATTTTTGTCTCAGTTGAAAACATAACTTTCCCCTATGAAGATATTTATTGCCATCACTATCCATCATCCCCTTAAGAAAATACATTATGCTTTCAGAATTATCCTTTATTTTCGAAGGCACTTTGATTAAAGAATACTTTTCACCAATAGGAATCTCATAATAAGTATTCAGAAAGAATAATAAAGCTTTAGAGTAAATACAAATCTCATAACATCCCTTTCCTTTATGCTGACTAGGGTTAATTCCGAAAAGATTTCTCATTAATTTCAAAACTTGATTTATTCTTTTATCTCCTTTAACTGCAATTCTAATTGAATAGCTTTGTTTTTTCAATTCTCTTTCCTTACTTATGCAGATACATCCATCCCCTAATAGTAATCCTAAAAAGTAAGATAAATAAAAATTACCATTTTGAGGAATCAATGTTTTATTTCCACTGTTAGTAGATAAGGCACTAATATTGACAGTATTAATACTACTTTTTTCACAAATATCAACTAAACAAAAAATTGGCATAGGTCTCTCTTTCCTTCTCCAATAGTAAATAGACCGATTAGAAATCCCGTTAATCTCTTTTGGATTCAAATCAGAAACTACATTTTCAAAAATTTTATCATCATAAAAAGCACAAATCCCCTTCTTATCTACAATTAATTTAGAAATACTTTCAACAGTTAACTCCATTCTCAATAATTAATTTAAACATTTATAAACTCTGTCCGCGTGCGTGGCAAGCTGTCAAGATGGAGCTTACTAAACCAAAAATATTTAAACTTCTCAAATTAACAAATCCTTATGGATTACTCTAAAATAGAGAAGAAGTGGCAGGAAGAGTGGGAAACTTCAAATATCTACGAAGCTAAAGAAAACAATAAAAAGAAATTCTACGCACTCTCAATGTATTCTTACCCTTCTTCAGGAATCGGGCTACATATGGGTCATGCAGCTAACTATTCAATAACAGATGTATTTGCAAGATACAAAAGAATGCAAGGCTTTAACGTCTTACATCCTGTGGGTTTCGACTCCTTTGGGTTACCTGCAGAAAACGCCGCAATAAAAAATAAATCTCACCCAAAATTATTCACAGAGAAAGCAATAGAAACCGCGATAAAACAACTGAAAGATTTAGGATTAAGTTATGATTGGTCAAGATTACTATACTCTCACGATCCAAATTACTACAAATGGAATCAATGGCTATTCGTCCAAATGTACAAAAAAGGACTGGCCTATAAAAAGATAGCACCAGTAAATTGGTGTCCAGAATGTAATACAGTTTTAGCAAACGAGCAAGTTGTAAACGGATGCTGTTGGAGACATGAAAATACAGAAGTAGAAATAAAAGAATTAAATCAATGGTTCCTAAAAACAACAGAATATTCAGAAGAGCTTTTAGAAGGACTAAAGAATCTAGATTGGCCTGAAGAAATAAAAAACATGCAAAGAAACTGGATTGGAAAATCAGAAGGAACAACAATAAACTTCAAACTAAAAGATTCAAATGAAATAATTCCTATATTCACAACAAGGGCAGATACTATTTATGGAGTTACTTTCATGGTTTTTGCTCCAGAACATCCAAAAGTTTTGGAATTAACTAAAGGAACAAAATACGAGAAAGAAGTAAATAGGTTCCTTAAAAAAGTATTAATCAAAGATAAGTTTGAAAGAACATCTAATGATATAGAAAAAGAAGGATTATTTATAGGAAAATATGCAATAAACCCATTAACAAATAAAGAGATTCCAATCTACATAGGAAACTTTGTAGTACAAGATTATGGTGGAGGGGCAGTAATGTCTGTTCCAGCCCATGACCAAAGAGATTTCGAATTTGCAAAGAAATATGATATTCCAATAAAACAAGTAATAAAATCAAAAGAAAAATTAACGAAGGCTTACGTAGGAGAAGGAAAACTAATAAACTCAGACAAATTCAACGGACTCAATAATAAAAAAGCAATAAAGGAAATTACAAAGCATCTAAAACAAAAAAAATTAGGTTCTGCAACTATTAACTATAAACTAAGAGACTGGCTTATATCAAGACAAAGATACTGGGGAACCCCAATACCAATTATTTATTGTGACAAATGTGGGATTCAAACAGTATCAGAAGATAAACTTCCAGTTGAACTTCCAAAAGATGTTAATTTTAATTCAGGAAAAAATCCATTAGAGTCTTCAGAAGAATTCAAAAACACCCCTTGTCCAAAATGTAAAGGCATAGCAAAAAGAGAAACCGATACTATGGACACTTTCATGGATTCCTCATGGTATTTCTTAAGATTTACAGACCCTCATAATGATAAAGAAATGTTTTCCAAAGAAAACGCAGAATACTGGATGCCTATAGACTTATACATAGGAGGAAAAGAACATGCAACAGGACATTTAATTTATTCAAGATTCATAACTAAGGTTCTTAGAGATCTAAAACTAATAAATTTAGACGAACCTGCTCAAAAACTATTCAATCAAGGAATGTTACATAAAGATGGGGTTGTAATGTCCAAATCAAAAGGAAACGTCATAACCCAAGAGGAAATCTCTAAAAAATATGGAATAGACACAGCAAGATTCTTCCTATTATTTATTTCTTCCCCGGAAAAAGATAAGGAATGGTCTGAAAGAGGAATTGATAGTATTTTTAAAACAATAAATAAAATCTTGCCTCTTGCAGAGAATATAAAAGAAGATTCATACCCAGAACTAGACAATATTTTAAATAAAACAATAAAGGATGTAACTGAAACAATTGAAAACTTACAGTATAATATATCTACTATTCATTTAACTGACTATATTAACTTCCTTTCGAAAAACAAAGTAACAAAAGAATCCCTAGAAATATTATCTAAACTATTATCTCCTTTCACCCCACACTTAGCTGAAGAACTATGGGAAAAATTAGGAAACAAAAAATTTGTCCTAACCGAAGATTGGCCAAAGTTTGACTCTTCAAAAATTAATCCAGAAATTGATGCTCAACAAGAATTAATCCAAGATACAATTAGAGATATAAAAAGAATAATGACTTTCGTAAAAATCAAACCCAAAAAAGCAACGATTTCAGTAGCAGAAGAATGGAAATATGATTTAATTGAAAAATTAAAAAAGGAAATGGAAAAAACAAGAGAAGTTTCTAAGTTAATAAAAAAATTATTAACTAAAGATCATGCCAAAGAAATTTCAAAGATAGTTCCAAATTTAATAAAAAATGAATCAAAAATCCCAAAAACTTTACTATCTCAAAAACTAGAATTGAAAACATTAAAAGATAATAAAGAATTAATCTCAAAAGAATTAAATTTAGAAATAGAACTAAAAGAGAACGATGAGAAAGCAATGCCTTCTAAACCATCTATAAAAATAGAATAACTTCAACTCAATTCAAACCCAAAATAACCTTTATAAACTAACTTAAACGTTTAAAATTAAGATGAAAGAAGAAACATTTATGCTACTCTCAATGAAAGATTCAAAAAATGTAGCTAATGCTATGTCAAACGAAACAGCTCAAAAAATAATATCATACTTAGCTGAAAATAAAGAAGCTACAGAATCTAATATTTCAAAAGATCTTAAAGTGCCTCTCCCAACAGTACACTATAATATTAAACAATTAAAAAAAGCTAAATTAGTAGAAGCCAAAGAATTTTTCTGGAGTAAAAAAGGAAAAGAAATGTTAGTTTACAAACTAGCAAAGAAATATATCATAATTGCACCGGATTCTTCTGAAAACAGCCTATCAAAGTTAAAGAATCTTCTTCCAGTTACTCTACTATCTTTAGTAGGATCCGGAATAATTTATTTATGGCAAAAATCTCAGAACTTAGCAATAGGAAGAGAAAACCTAGCATCCGAAGGTGCCTCCATAGGTAAGGCCATTCCAGGAACAGACCAAACTGCAGATTTAGCACTAGAAGCAGTTACACAGGTTATAGCACCAAACTATGCTCTGTTCTTCTTAGTAGGTTCTTTATTTGTAATTTTGATACTTTTACTATCTTCGCTACTAAGAAAGAAATAGTTTTTACTTTTACTTCAAACCAACTTAAAGCTTAAACGACGTTTAAATACAACCACCAATTTTAATTATTAGAGCTCTAAGGAGGTTCAAATAAAATGAAAAAAATATTAAGCATGATTTTCATCGGATTAGTAATGTTTTCAACACTAACCTTTGCAAGCAATGAAAGGGCCAGAGATCAAGATTTGCCTTGTGAATTTATGCAGTCAACTCACGGTTCAGATTGTACAACTGTTGTAGGGCCAAATTATGTTCAACCAGAACAAATACAATTAGACATTGTTTTTGTTATTGATTCAACAGGATCTATGCATGATGAAATAAGAACAGTAAAAGAAGAATTAGTTAACATTGTGGATAGAGTAAATTCCGGATATCCAAGCCCAGATGTAAGGGTTGGAGTTGTAGCTTATAGGGATTATAATGATGAGGAATACCTAACAAGAGATAAACAACTAACGCATAATACAAACTCTGTAACAAAATTTATCAGGGATTTAAATGCATATGGGGGAGGAGATTATGAGGAAGCTGTTGAAGCAGGATTAGATGAAGCAATTAATCATATGAACTGGAGAAACCAAGCCCATAAAATAATAATTTTAGTAGGAGATGCCCCTGCAAGGGATTATCCAAGTCAGAATTATTATGGAAATGAGCCAGAACAAGATTACCATAAATACAATTGGAAAGACGCAGTAGATGATGCAGATGATAGAGGAATTAGAATATATACTGCATCTGGTTCAGGAATGAATGGAAATGGTATTGAACAGTGGAAAACAATTGCTAGGAAAACAGGTGGGTCATACATAGATCTAATCTATGAAAGAAGAATAATAGAAGATCACTATACTGAGAGAGGCATAAGCCAAGAATATGTGGCCTCAGCAAGAGGATCAAGAGATTATGAACCCCAAACAGACTCTGTAATGACAAATAATTTCGGTTTATTCGCAGAAAAATCTGTAATGCAAGTAGCAGAATCTGCAGGCGTGGAATATGATAGATCTCTAGAAGACATAACTGGAGAACTAACAAGAAATTCAACCAACACAAAAATAAAAAGCTTTTTTGAAGAGATTATTTTCAAACTCAAGTTTTGGAAATAATTCTTTTCTTTTTTTCTTTAAACCAAAACATATATATAATAATAACACCCCTTAGAAAATGAAAAAGAGGTGAAAATTTGAAAAAAACACTACTAACATTTTTATTCTTTGTAACAGTTCTACTAATCTCTGGGTGTTCAGAATTAATTCCTATAGATGAAGAAGATGTAACGGGAAACTTCCTTAAAACATTGTTTTCTTCATCAAAGGAAGCAACAGGAACAAAAGAGCCAACAGAAACTGTATCTGATGAAGAAGAACCAAGTTTTATTTCAAGAATAACAGAAAAATTAAGTTCTAACAAAAAAAATAGGTTGTCTCCAGAAGTAGTTCAAGGAAGAAATGAATCCAATGAAACTTATTTGAAATGTATGGGATTGCAATGCCTTCCAGTTTTAGGAAATCAAACAGATGAGTGTACTTTCAATTCAAACTGTATGCCAGGAAATTCAACTGATTGTTTGGATGCAGATTATAACTTTGATTTACAAGTAACAGTGCCAGACTTAGGGATATTTGCAGGTTATTATAGGAACGGTATGAATGAAGCAGATTTAGACTATGATGGGAATGTAACCTTGGCAGACTTTGCTATATTTGGAAGTTATTTTAACAATTGTGATTATACAAACGAAACAGGATAATTCTAACTATTTTTTTATTCTAATACCGCCTTAATCCTTCTAACTCCAGAACCAACAGATTTTTGTTGAATAATTTTAAACTTGCCCAACTCTTTTGTGTTCTTAACATGTGGACCAGAACAAATCTCCTTAGAAAAATCTCCAACAAAGTATACAAAAACTTTCTCACCATACTTATGTTCAAATGCGCCTTCAGCACCTTTTTCTTTTGCTTCTTTAACACTTAATTCTTCTACAACAACATCAATCCCCTCATTAATTTTCTTATTAATTAAATCTTCAATTTTTTTTAACTCACTATCTTCTAATCTTCTATCAAAACTAAAATCAAATCTCAATCTTTCCGCATTAATATTAGAACCTCTTTGCTCTACCTTTTCTCCCAAAACTTTTTGTAGGGCAGAATGTAACAAATGACAAGCAGTGTGTAACTTAGTTGTTTGAACAGAAGTATCGGCTAAACCACTCCCAAATTTACCTTTTGTAGCAGTTCTACTTAGTTCTTGATGTCTCTTTAATTCCTTTTCATAACCTTTAACATCAACTTTAACTTTTTTCTCCTTAGCTAACTCTAAAGTCATTTCTATTGGAAATCCAAATGATTGAAATAATAAAAATGTCTCTTTCCCATTTAATTTTTTATCTTTACTAAATTTCTCAAATCTTCTTAAACCCTTTTCCAAAGTTTGTTTAAACTTAGTTTCTTCTTTATCCAATTCTTCAAGAATTAAGTTTTTCTTCTCTTTCAACAAAGGATAATCTTTCTTATTAATATCAATAACAACCTTTCCAATCTCCTTACAAAAATTATTGTTTATTCCTAAAATTCTTCCATACCTAATACTAGTTCTAATTAACCTTCTCAAAACATAACCTTGGTCAATATTAGCAGGAACAATACCATCCATCAATAAAAAAACTGAAGCTCTCAAATGATCGGCAACTTTCCTTAATGCTTTTTCATCTTTTCCTTTAGATAATTCTTCTATCTTCTTAACAATTGGCAAAAATAAGCTACACTCATAAACATTTTTCTTACCTTCTAAAATATAATATAATCTCTCATATCCCCCACCAAAATCAACATTCTTCTGCTTTAGATCTTTATACTTGCCTTTATCATCTTTATTATATTCAATAAAAACATCATTCCCAATTTCAACCCATTCTGAATCTTTAACATCAAACTTTCTAGGAACTTTTTTTCCAACATAATAAAACATTTCAGTATCAGGGCCACACGGACCAGTTTTTCCAGCAGGACCCCAAAAATTCTCTTTCTTATTCAAATAAGCAATTCTATTTTTAGGAATCCCCAAATCTGACCAAGTTTTATAACTCTCTTCATCTTTTGGAACCTCTTTATCTCCTTTGAAAACAGAAATAGCTAACCTATCTTTATCTAAACCTAATTCTTTTGTAAAAAACTCATAAGTAAACTTAATGGCATCTTCCTTCCAATAATCACCTAAAGACCAATTTCCCAACATATGGAAAAAAGTTAAATGGGAATCATCTCCAACTCCCTCAATATCCCCAGTTCTCAAACATCTTTGAATATTAACTAACCTCTCCCCAGACGGATGTTTCTGGCCTAACAAAAAAGGCACTAAAGGATGCATGCCTGCCGTGGTAAACAAAACCGTAGGATCATTCTCAGGAACCAATGAACTATTTTTAATCTCTTTATGTTTTTTCTTCTTAAAAAATTCTATATATTTTTTCCTCAATTCTAGAGATTTCATACAATCATAAAAGAACCCAAGTTTAAAAATCTTTTCTCCATAAAAAAATCTAAATATTTAATCCTTTCAGTTTAGAAGATATATCTGAAATTTCCTGATCCAATTCTCCAGTATAAACTTTTTCCGGCTTTGCCTTAGAAGGGACTTTTACTTTCTTTTCTTCCTTAACTTCTGGTAGCTTTGGCATAAATTTCCTTAAAGAATTAGCCTCCCTATCTATCTTACTAAAAATCAGAGTAAGCTTCCTAAAAATCTCAGCTTTCTGTGACTTTAATTTATGATAACTTTCCCAAATTTTCAACAATTCAGCAGTCTCAATAGCTCCTTCCAAAATCTCTCTCCTCAAAGAACTAGGGTCATCCACTCTTACAAAAGTAACTGCATCCCCTCTTTTAGATGGAGCTTTTTTAACTTTCTTCACTCTTGTTTTTTTCTTTTTAGGCATTATTATAATTCAAACAATTTCTTGTCAACATCTAGTAATTTCTCTTTAACTTTGTCTAAGTTTTTGTGCCACTTTTCTAAGTCTTTGTCTTCCTCAGTTCTTATCTTACGAACCTCATCTAACATGCCTTCAGCACCATTGATAAGTTCCTTTATTTTATCAATACTGGCCATAGCCTCTTTATAATTATCTATTTTCACGAAAACAGGTTTATCTCCAGATATCCTATTTGCAACAGGACTTGCCTGGGGCTTTATCTCTGGAATTCTCACTCTAGGTTGTTGTAAACTGGGTCTACCAACCTCTTTCTTAATTGTTCCAAATTCTTTCTCATAGTTAGGCATAATTGGCATATTTCTTGGCTTTTCAGCCCTAAACTCAGGAATATCTGAATCTAAATCAAAATCCTTATTTTTATTCCTTTTTAAGAATGACATTATAACACCTCCAAAGTTAATAAATTTTTATCTTCACCATATATAAAATTTCTTTACCATTCTTATGTAGTAAACTTTATAAAGGCAAAGATTTTTAAATATAGTACAACAAAGAAAACTTAATGGTAAAAAATGACTACTTTATCACAAAAAGAGATAGACTCTCTAACAGGACAATTAGCAGGAGAAGATTCAATAGGGGTAGTCAGGCACATACTTTCTAAAGGAGAGAATGTATCAGAATTCTTGATTGCTGAAGCCCTAGATTCCCCAATTAACTACATTAGGAACGTACTTTATAGGTTACAAGAGAATAATTTGGTTACTTTCACAAGAAAAAAAGACAAAAAGAAAGGTTGGTATATATATTACTGGTCTTTTAATCATCCTCAAGCAGTTTCTAGCATAAAAAAAATGAAAGAGAGTAGGATTGAAAACCTAAGAAAAAGACTAGAAAGAGAAGATTCTAGCTTTTTTTATACGTGTTCTTCAAGGTGCCTAAGAATAAAATTCGAACACGCTCTAGAAAATAACTTTAAATGTTCAGAATGTTCAAAAGTTCTGAAAGAAGTAAACAATTCTAGAGTAATAAGAGAAATTAAGAAAGAACTTTCTATTCTTGAAGAAGTTTCTGAAGAAGAGCCAAGTGCAATTGCAGAAGCAGCTGCTTAATTTTTATTAATCATACTTGTTGTTGAATATCCAAGAAGTTCTTTATCAGGAAATTCTTTTAACTTCCAATACAGACCAGAATATGCCTTTGTTTTTTTAGAATCTATTTTAGTTATTGCAACAATAGTTGGCCCAAGATAATTTAAAAAATTAATATATTCCTCTCTTGAATTTGATTTATCGGGATAAACATAATCTACCCCCTTTATAGAATCCACCACTTCTAATCTACTCTTTTGATTATTTATGGGCCTGCTACTCCCCTTCCTAACCTTAGTTAATTTATCCGATTGAACTAATATTATAGTTATGTCTGCAGTTTGGGTAAATCTCTTGATTGAGTAAATGTGTCCCAAATGAATGATATCAAACACCCCTTTCTTAATTAAAACGGGTTTTCCAGATTTTTTAGCGGAATCAATTATTCTTTTTAATTTTTCTTTATTTTTTATTATCATAAATAATTTAATAACCTCTTTCTAATAAAACTTACTTTTTAAGGCCCATTAAAAACTTTAGCACCATCTAAAGGTCCAAATGGAATCATATTAAATATAAACAACATTAGATTAATATTTCTAGTTAGCAACCAAAAATTTAAAGCGGAATGGCTCATTTCATCCCTTTTAGTTTTTATTATAAAAAAAGCAACACCCCATAAAACCAAATTAGTTAAGGGGCCAGCAAAAGCAATTAATCTATAAGCTAAAGGATTGGCCATGGCAGCAGATCCAATATTAACAAAACCAGGAGCAATAAGTAAAAATGGTGAATTAATTAGCCTTAATACTAAACCTAATCCTAGTCCTAAATAAAAAATATCATAACTTGCACTGAATCCATAACTAATGGCCACAAACTTATGGGCCAACTCATGTAAGATAACTGCAGGAGCAGCAACTATTGTCGCAAACCAAAGGTCATCCAACCTCAAACTTCTCTTGTGCATCATATCATAAATCGTCTTAGGTTTTCTAGAAAACAAACCCATAAAAATCACTCCTAACACCACAGAAGTTACGGCCAATTTAATTATTTCTACAAACGTAATCAAAACCATACTAGAATGAGATTAAATTCTTTTTTAAAAGTTTTGCTAAAGATAATTTTCCACAAGATCCTCAGTAGAAATCACATTAACAACTTTCTGTCTCTTTAGTGCTTTATCATTTGACCAAACAGATATTTTGTATTTTAAAGCTAACGCAAAAAAATCTATATCATCTTTGTCAGGGGAAAATTTTAAAGCTTTTTTCAAATATTTAGAATATTCTTTTGAAGGAATAAATTCAACCATAATCGCAAGTTCTTTCCTAATTTTTTCAAATTCTTTTAATGAAATTTTCAATTTTCTTATTATTTCATCCGAATGCCTACTAATCTCTTCCAGGGCATATTCAGGAGAAATCAATTCTAAATCCTGATTAATGAGGGATTTTCTAGTAAATGAGTTTTTCCAAAAAAAGCTGAATAAGATATTTGTATCAACTACTAATTTCATACCAATCCCTTCTTTTTCAATTCTTCAAATCTGCCTTTTCTTGCAGCCCTTTGCAATTTAACAGCCCAATGAGTTATATCTTTTTCTTTTTCCAAACTTTTCAACAACTCTTCTCTTTTTGAAAGCTCCTCTGTTTTTTTAATTATGGACTTTCTAACAAATCCAGACCAATTTATCTCTGAGAACTCTTCCATTTTTTCCTTAACCTCTCCAGGTATAGATAAAGTAACACTTACCATTTTTACCTCCTTACGTTAAAAAACATAAATACGTTAAAATATATAAATCTTTCGCTTTCACATAAACTCAGATATTCTCATTTGAATTTTAGGTTCATTCATAAGCTTACTTTCTTTTAAAAGAAGATTTATATCAAAATTAAACTTTTTCTTAATTAATAATTTAGCATACTCTAACATGGTTTCTTTATCCTCAAAAACAACAGGATTGTTATTCACGGATTTTCTACTACTCTCAGAACAAACCCAACTGCCTAAGGGGAACTTATCTTCATTAGTAATAAATCTCAATACCAAAACACTACCCTGTTTTTTCCATTCTTTCAATTTTTCTATTATAGGAAAACGTGCAGCGGCATATCCTCCAGCAGTCTCCTCAACGTAATATTTTCTTCCAAAATGACCCTCATAATCAGTAGCATAAAATCTCCCATGTTTACTCCAGAGATTTACTTTTATAGGAATCTCCATCTCAAACAACTCAAAGCTCCATATTCCAGGAAAAAACATAATTAAATAATTATTTCCAAAATACTCTCCAAAATGTAGTTGATATTCTACAAAATCGTTATATCTAACTTTTTTCAACATCTCATTGCCCAAAGTACTAAAGACTGCCGTAGTTGACCACCTAGTTGGAACCAACCTTCTATTTTTTTGTTTTCCTAGCAAACCAATACTTAAAATTTTACTCAAAAAATTATCATCAAACCCTTTACTATATAATTTATATAATCCTTCAACAGATTTCATATCTCCATCAGAAGTAACTTTATCAACAGAAGTTTTTATTTTAGGATTCTCAGTTAACTTAATATTTTTCACATTAGCATTATTACTTAGAGGCTTAGCAACATTCTCCATCTTAAGTAAATTTTTTGGTTTATTTTTAAGAAATACTTCCATATCTACCGGCTTAGATGCCATCCCAACTTCCTGACTTAAATCTGTTAACCTATTATCAAAATTTTTTACTGGACTTTGAAATCTAGCATTGACCAATTGGGCCCTCAATTTTAAAATCTCATGATCTTTTAATCCTTTTTTAACCCACTCTTTCGGATTATCCATCAAGAAAGAATCTTTTTCTTTTTGGATAGGGCTTAAAACGCCAACATTAACTTTTGGATAGCCAAATCTACCAACGAAGACTGCTGGAGGCGAATTTCCAAAAAAATCCAAACTATTTAAATCTAAATTAGAAAAATTAAACTTAATCAAATCTCTCTGCGCATACCCACTCTTTTCCATAAATTTAGTAGTTTTACTTTCTTTAAATACTTAATTTATGTACTTGACAAGTTATGTTATTACTGCTAAATGATTACAAATAGAAAGGTTTATAAATAGGAAAACTATCCAAAATTAACAAATTAAAGGAGATTATACTAAAAATGACAAACCAAAAAAATATTTATCAAAAAGTAAAATCTGGATTAAAAAAAGTAGGAATAGCTTATTTAGTTTTAGGAGCACTATCTATGCCAGGTTTGGGAAAAACAGGACATGTTAGCTCGGATATTTGTACAGGAAAAGCGAAACTTACAGAACTAGAAAGAAAAATGTACGAACCTATTTTTGAGAGGTTGGGAATAGAAACCACTTTATTCGATAATAATTAAGGAGAATAAAAATGAAACTAAAAGAAGGAATAAAACAAGGATTAACATATTTAACAATCGCAGGTGCTTCATTATTGGGAAGCGGATGTAAGGAAGAAACAGAACCAGTTATGGAAAATTATGCAGGGAGAAATAACAATATTGATATTGATTGTAATGGTTATAAGGCATATAGAGACTCAACTGGGAGAGTTGAAACATTTCTGGAGAGTGGCTTCAGTAATAGATTAAAATTTATTGACCAAGAAGGCACTTGGGGGTTATTGGCAAATGGTCGTAATACTTTTATATTACCCGACTCAACAGCAGAGCTTATCAATAGGGTTTTGGCCGGGGCAGATAGTTTGGAGTTTCAGTTAGATGCTACAATGTTCGAACAAAGACAAGCGAGGGATAATTAAGATGAAAAAAGCAATAACATTAGGATTAGCAGCCTTACTAGGATTGGCTGGCTGTAGTGAAGAATTAGGAGAAACTAAACCCACTAAAAGCTCAATTTCGGGAATACCCTTGAGTTCCGCAACTGCATCTCAATACGGCTATGATTATTTTGCTGGAATTTTTAAAGTTGATGGTAAAACCGTTTTAGCAAGGACCAGAAATACACATACTTCCAGAGTAGCAGAAGCACAGGCACTAGTTAATATGGAAATAAATGATGGCGATAATGAGGCGGTCCAATTGACTGGTCATTATGAAAATGATAGGTTTTTCATTACCTCACTAGAATCTAATGGATACACTATAAATTTTTAAACAATTTTACTTCTTTTTTTCTTAATCCAAAACATTTATAAACCACTCAAAGCCACATTTTCTTATCATGTACAAAATACTAAGAAACCTTTGGAAATCTCCAGAAAAATCTTTACTAAGAGATAGATTAATAGAATGGAGAAAGGATCCAGTTATATTAAGAATAGATAAACCTACAAACTTAGCATCAGCTAGATCCATAGGTTACAAAGCAAAGCAAGGTTTCATAACAGTAAGAGTAAGAGTAATCAGAGGCGGAAGAAAAAGAGAACAAGTAAAAAAAGGTAGACGTTCCAAACACATGAGAAGAAAAAAGATAGTAGGAATGTCATATCAATGGGTAGCAGAACAAAGAGCTCAAAAATTCTATAAAAATTTAGAAGTTTTAAATTCATACAAAATAGGAAAAGACGGAAGACATTTCTGGTTTGAAATAATTATGATAGATCCACAACACCCTCAAATAAGTTCTAACAAAAAATTAAATATGTTTGGAAAAGGGGCAAATAAAAAACGGGTAACTCATGGTCTAACGAGTGCAGCAAAAAAATCTAGAGGATTATCTAAAAAAGGAAAAGGTACTGAAAAAATAAGGCCAAGTAGAAGAGCAAACAAAGGCCGTTCTAAGTAAACTTTATATACTTTATAGGCCTCTAAGACATCACAGATGGAAAAAAAGAGGTTACTTTTAATATTAGCAATACTAATTTTAGTTTCTACAACATATGTAACCCTATCAGAAAAAGAAAATTTCTTTGAAAAACTTTCAGGATTTTTAACATCCCCACTAATTCAATCAGAAAATTATGAAAAAGGAGTAATTTATGTAAAATTCAAGCAAACTTACGATGTTAAAGAGCAACAACAAGCATTTTCTTTAGTTAATGAAATAAAAAGCAGTAATAACAAACTAGCAAATATACTAGAAGTAAAAAAATTATTCAACACAAAAAAAAATTACGAACAAAAAAAAGAATTTGGACTAGACAGATGGGTAGAACTTAAAATTCCAAATGGAACAAACGTAAAAAAAGAAGCCGAAAAATGGTCAAAACTAAAAGAAGTAGAAGTAGCAGAACCGCTAATAAAATCCAAACCCCTCTCGCCCCCAAATGATCCAAAGTTCCAATACCAATGGCACCATAATAATAGAGGGGATAATATTCCAGGTATAAGTTCCTTAGTAGAAGCAGACATAGACTCAGTAGATGCATGGGATTCACAAACTGGGAATGTTATAGTAACAAACTTAGAATCCGTTGAATGGTACCACGAAGATTTAATAGAAAACATATGGCAAAATATAGCAGAAGACGATGATGGAGATGAAAAAACAATAGAATGGAGTGAAGAATTGCAAAGATACATATTGGATCCAGATGATATTAACGGAATTGACGATGATGCAAACGGGTACATAGATGATTTAATCGGATGGGATTTTTTCCAGCAAGATAATGATCCCTCTCCTGCAGACCCAAGTAATTACCACGGAACTTCAACTGCAGGAGTGATGATGGCAAAAGGAAATAACAACAAAGGGATATCGGGAGTATGCCAAAACTGCAAATTAATAGTAATAAAAAGTATGTCAAACCCAGCAGGAATAGTTTATGCAGCAGACAACGGAGCTAAAGTAATCACAATAAGCTTCACTGGGTACGGAATATCAATGAGATCTGCATTAGAATATGCAAATTCAATAGGAACAGTAACATTCTCAGCAATGGGAAATGATGGAATGGAACGAGCAATTGGAGCTTGTTATCCAAAATCAACGATATGTGTAGCTGGTTCAGATTATAACAATAACTATTGGCCAATAAGCAATTACGGAGAAAAGGCAGACCTCTCCTCCCCTGCAGATCATATTTATACTATAGATACATCAGATGATTATAAGTGGACTTGGGGGACTTCATTATCTTCTCCAATAGCAGCAGGAGTAGCAGCTTTAGTTCTATCAGAAGATAGCGATCTTTCACCAAAAGAAGTAAGGTCTATACTCCAAACATCAGCAATACCATTTAGTCAATTTACACCAAACGAAGTTTACGCAGGAAGAGGAATAATAAATGCCTTTAGGGCGGTGGATTTAGCAAAAAATTCTGGAGGATCATTCCCAATTGCAACAATTGAAGATCAAGACATTCCAATTTATATCGAGAACCAAATGTTAGGGATATATGGAACTGCCTCAGGAGATAATTTCGCATCCTACATAATAAAATATGGAAAAGGGCTATACGGAAAACCAACAAACTCTACAAACCTAATAATGGATAGAGTAAACGATGGATTACTTCATTCCTTAGATCTAGCATACTTAGAAGAGGATGAGTATCATATTTATTTAGAAGTGGTAGACACAAATAAACAAATGGCAATAGATGATTATTATCTAAAAAGAAATGAAAATTATTATTGTAAGGGATGGTTATACAAAAACACCTGTTCAGAGATAAGACAACCTTTCTTTTGTGATAGCAATACAATGGAATCCATAGAAAATTGTCAAACTTGCGGTTGTCCTACCGGAAAATTTTGTTATGATAATGGCAGTTGTCAGAAAGTTATACAGAATGATATAAATTTTGAGGTTGTAAAATCAAAAGAACAAACCCCTTCATCTAGTGAACCCGGGCAAACACTACAAAAAATAACTGGAAAATACTCAAAAAATATATTTCCTTGGCAAAAAATACTAGAATTCTTTTCAAAACGAAAATCCTTATAAACTTTATTTATAAAACTAAACCAATGATCACTAAAACACAAATTAAAGAGTTTAGAAAATACTTAAAAAAGTCCGAAAATCCATTATTTTTCTATGATGACGACCCAGACGGGCTATGCTCTTACTTAATTTTAAAAAAATACATAAATAAAGGAAAGGGAGCAATTCTAAGAACAACATCCGTTTTAGATTTAAACATGTATCACAAAGTTGAAGAATACTCTCCAGATTTAATCATAGCCCTAGACATACCAATAATAGATCAAGAATTCATAAATAAAGCAAATGTTCCAATTTTATGGTTAGATCATCATACTCCTCTAAAAAGAAAAGGAGTCCACTATTTCAATCCAAAATTAAAAAATAAAAAAGCAGAGATTCCGACAACCCATTGGGCATATGAGATTGCAGAAGAGAATGATTTATTCTTGGCAACACTAGGAAACATATCAGATTGGAACTATCCCAAATATGCAAAAGACTTCTCAGAAAAATACCCAGATATCTTGCCTAAAAAAACAAAAACAGCACCAGAAGCAATCTTCACCTCAAAACTCGGGGAATTAATTAATTTATTAGCTTTCTCCCTAAAAAAACCAACCTCAAAAATAAATAAGATGGTCAATTTGCTTTTAAAAATAGAAGACCCCTACGAATTACTAAAAGGAGAAACTCCTAGATCTAAATTTATTCACAGAGAAGTAAAATCCCTACTAACAGAATATAATGAAATGATTGATTACGTGAAAAAACAAAAACCAAAAAAAGGCAAACTATTCCTAGTAGAACTCCCTAAAGTAAAAAACTCTTACTCTTCTTTAATCTCAAATTACCTAATATATAAATATCCAAAAAAAGTAGTTATAGTATCAAGAAGAAAAACAGATTCAGTAACTATGAGCATAAGGTCAGCAGGAACAAATGTAAGAGAAGCTTTAGAAAAATCACTAGAGGGGCTAAACGGTTTTGGGGGAGGGCACGACAATGCTTGTGGTGCAGGAATAAATAAAGATCAATACGAAGAATTTATAAGAAAGTTTAATGAAAATATAAAATGAAAAGATTACTAACATTGTTAACAATTCTATTTGTAATGAACTTTAGTTCAGCTTTAGGCAATTACAATACAAATGAAGAATTGACAATAGATTTTTATTTAAATTCAGAAATTGAACTATCTGGTTCTGGAACTCTAAAAAATTTACTAGCCACAGTTTTTCTAGTCCCTTTAACAGATAATTTACAAAATGTTATCTCTCTCTTAGAAACCTCATCTCCAACAGCAGAAATAGAATTTGATGAAGATATAAAATACACTTGGAAAGAAGAGAGTGAAAACTATGAATTTGGATATTCTTCAGTAATAAAAACTCAAAATAAACTTTACAAAGTTCCAGAAGTCTCTTTCCCATACGAAAATATCCCAGAAGAGTTAAATGAATATTTGCAACCTCAAGAAATAACTGATTTAAATTCAGACATAATACAAAAAACTTCTGAAATAATAGAAAACGAAGACAATGCATATTTGGCAGTACATGAAATAGCTGGTTGGATATACACAAACATAGATTATGACCTAAATACTGTAACCGAAACAGCAGCCAAAAAATCTTCTTGGGTAATAGAAAACAGACAAGGTGTGTGTGATGAAATTACCTCCTTATTTATTTCAATGACAAGGTCTATAGGAATCCCTGCCAGATTCGTCTCTGGAATGGCCTACACGAATGTTTATGATAACTTTGGAAATCACGGATGGGCAGAAGTTTATTACCCAAATTATGGATGGGTGCCTTATGATGTTACATTTGATCAATTCGGATGGATAGACCCCTCTCATATTGCGCTACAAAAAACTCTAGATGCAGGAGAATCCTCAATAACTTATAGATGGGAATCTACTGGGAGTATTGATTTAGATTCAAAAGAAATCTCTACAATAGCAGAAATAACTGCCGAAGGAGACCAAATAGATCCAGTATTTGACATCTCTCTAAAAGCAATTAAAGATACAGTTGCTCCAGGAAGTTATGTTCCGATGAGGGTAAGAATAGAAAACCCATTTAATGGATACATATCAGACCAGATTACAATAACAAAAGCTCCAGGATTAACTGAAAGAAACTATCAGGTTGTTGCCTTAAAGCCCAAGGAAACAAGAGACATTTTCTGGATAGTTGAAATTCCAGATAATGCTCAAGAAAATTATGTTTACACCACAACAATAGAATTAAATGATTTATTTGGGTCAACAGATACAGAAGAAATTACCTTTGCTACAGGTTCAGGATATGAGTATATATCCTTAGAAGAGGCAGAAGAAATAGTTGAAGATTTAACTCCAGAGGATAACGATTTTTCCTCAAACCAAATAGTCTTATCTTGCAATCCAGAAAAAGATTACTACTACTCTTATCACACTGCCAACATAATCTGCAATTTTAGGTCCATAAATAATGCCTTAAATAACTTAGAAATTTGTATAAAAGAAAACTGTGAAACTTTTTCAATACAAAGCAATAAAGAAAAAAACTTTGAATTTCAAATACAACCTTCAAACAATCCAGTAAAAGTAACTCTAAAAAATTCTGAAATAAACGTAGGAAGAACAATACTCTTAAATTACCAAGATGGACCAGAAATAAAAATTACTCCAATTGATATTTACAACATAAACTATGATGAAGAAATAGATATCCCAATAACAATCAACTCAAAAACTCCTTTGAAAAATATAAAGATAAATCTAAACAGATTCGAAGCAATAACTTTTGACAGCCTAGATGGAACCAAATCATTTACTTTAAGCTCCAATTCAAAACATCTAAACTCAGAAAAAATAAATCTTAAAATAGAATTCGAAGATGAAGAAGGAAACTCTTACAGCATAGAACATGAACAAGATTTGAAAATTAACAACCTTCCTTGGTATTGGAAATTCATAAATTTATTTAGAGGTTAATAACTCTTAGCAATATAAACAACTTCTTTTGCAAGTTTACTACAAATAACACATTTTCCACTAGATTTCTCTTTTTTATTAGCTAAAGTTCCTCTAACTTCTGCCAACATGTCTTTTTCAACTTTCCCTGCACATTTTAGACCACTCTCACCAACCGAACACCAATTAACTCTAGCTATTTTTCCATTGTTCATTGCAGTTTTAATTTCATTTTTAGTTTTACAATCGACAATCTTTCCACGCATTAGTTTTTCTGCATTTTTTAACAATCTCTCATCAAACTCTTTTCCAAATTTATTTAAATTTTTTAATTCACTTAAAGAAATATTTATTTTTTCTCCAGTGTCTCTAATAAATAAAGATAATTTTTTACTTTTGACTTCCTTTTCTCCAATTTCTAATCTAAAAGGAACTCCCTTAAGCTCCCATTCATTAAACTTCCAACCAGGACTATAATCTTCTCTCAAATCAATCTCATATTCTACCAAAGATAATTTTTTCTCAATACTATCTACATATTTCAAAACTTTTTCTTTATTTTTCTTATTATAGATAGGAACTATAACTACTTTTAATGGTGAAATAGAATAAGGCAAAACTAATCCTTTATCATCTCCATGTATACAAATCACAGAAACCAAAATTCTAGATATGGCGGGACCATAAGCAGTGGTGTATAAATATTCTTCCTTTTCATTTTTATCAGTAAATTTTGCTCCAAACGCCCTAGAAAATATTTGGCCCATATAATGAGTAGATGGCTGCTGAATCAATTTCCCATCAGGCATCATGACGTCCGATCCAATTGTATATTCTGCGCCAGCAAACTTATCCCATTGAGGCCTTTTCATTGCCAAAAATGGAATCCCAAATTTACCGTGCATTACAGTCTCTGTTATTTTAATATCTTCTTGAACTTGAGCCTCCGCTTCTTCCCTTGTTGCAAAAGCATTATGGGCTTCTATCCAATTAAACTCTCTTCCCCGGATTAAAGGTCTTGTTGCTTTAGTATCTCTTCTAAAAACAGATCCTTTTTGGTATAATTTCAAAGGTAAATCCTTATGGCTTCTAACCCAATAATCAAACATAGGAGTAAAAACAGTTTCACTAGTTGGTCTTAGGGCTAACTTTTCTTCGTCCTTGTCAGTTTTTAACCAAAAAACCTCAGGATTAAATCCCTTTACATGGCTAGACTCTTTTTTCAAATTTGATTCTGGTATAACTGAAGGCAACATTACAGGTTTGTGGCCCTTTCTCTGAAGTTCTTTTTCATAAAGAGAATACATGTTTTCCATAGTCAAAGTTCCCCACGGCCTAATTATAATAAAACCTTTAATTCCAAGTCTAAGATCAACTATTTCTGCTTTTTGTATAATCTGGGTATACCATTCAGAAAAGTTTTCATCTTTTTTAACAGTAATTCCTTCTTGACTTTGCTTTTTCATAACTAACTCAGAATTAAACTAACTTTTAAAACTTTTTATTTCCTTAGGAACTTAAATAACTTATAACTAAGATATCCCAAAACTATAAATGCCGTATAAGAAACCCATACCGGAACATAATACATCTCAACAATTAAAGATAATCCAAACAAGGCTCTAAGCAAATGCAAAATGGCTACTATAGTAATTATCGACCACAATACCCACAAAAATCCTATCTTCGCCTTTCCCATAACCCATCTTACATAAAAGACTATAAAAACCTTTCCTAGATATATTTACTCCCTTCTTTAATACTTAATTTTGATAATTCATTTTTATTCTCAGAAATAAAATCCCTAACAGATTCCTTATTCGTTTTAGAATACTCTCTAAATGCCCAACCTATTGCCTTCCTAATAAAAAATTCATCTTCATGCATCCTATTTCTAATAAAAGAATAAAGTAATTTTTCATCAGTCTCACTTTTAAATTTTAACTGGGATAAAATAGAAGCTCTTCTCAGCCACATCTGTTTTGAGTTATTCCAACTTTCCAAAGTTTTCCTCATCTCCTTAGGGTATTTTTTTAATAAAGAGCCAACAGTATTTGGGGCCAAACCATCAATAAAATCCCACCAAGCCCCTGTAACAATCAAATGTTCAATTAGAGGAACAATCTTCAAAGTATGGTAAATTTTATACTGACTTAAAACAGTCATGGCAGCATATCTCTCTTCCCTATATTGGGCATCCCATAGTTCATTAATTACTAAATACCATTCATCAAAATTTTTCAATTCAAATTTTTTCTTTAATCTCAAATCAATTTTCTTTTTAATGGGACTTCTAACTCCATAATAAGGCATACTAGATTTCATATATCTCTGCATCTGAATAGCATCTTCACTATTAGAATTAATCTTAAACTCCTCTTTATACGCTTTAACTAATGGATGCATCTTTCAAAATAAAGCGGGCCCGCCCGGATTTGAACCGAGATCTAATGGGCCGAAACCATTTATTCTTTCCAGATTAAACTACGGGCCCCCAAACAACCTAATAATGAAATAAGACTTCATCGCTAGTTAACACGTTAGACTCCATCTTTCGGCCCAATATTAAGTTGTATACTGTAAATAAATGTCTTGTTTATCATTTAAAAAATCTTCTCTTTGCTTTAAGGTTGTATGGGGAGGACAGAATCCAAACTTTTTCCAAACTAGATATCTTGTAAGTCTAACAGGATTTTTTATTCCAATGAGGTTCATCCATTTTTCCAATCTTTTCGGCCCCGCATTAAGCTAATTTAATTAAAATTAATCAATTTAAATAGATTTTGATAATATAATATTACCTTTCTGCCCTTCTTTCGGCCATAGAAACTTGATGTTCATTATAGTGGCTTGCATCAGAAGGTTTATCTCGATAGTGGTCTTGAATACCAACCCCGCAAGAAATACAATCTTGACCAACTGAAGCTCTATATACCCAAGCTAAGTCTGGTAGATTATATCCAGCATCCAATAAATATCCAATCTCTTCAACAGATCCAGATATCCATCTCAAAAAATGAATCGTTTGCATAATATTCCCGCCGAATTCTCCCAACAAATGGCCAGCGGTTTCCCTATCTTCAATGGCAAATGGATATTCACGCTCCAAAGTAGAAATATCTGTCTCAAGTTTCAACTCATCAACGTACGTTTTTGTTACTCTTCTTTCTAATCTTTCTTGACCCATTAGAGCTGCTCTATGTACTAGGCCAACAACTTCCTTTCCTGTCAATTCTTTACTCATTTTGTAACCACTTCTAAATTAAGAGAATTCTATAGGCCATTACCTATTTATAAACCTTACCAAAACAAATTTAAAGCAAGAATATCAAAATCTAATCATGTATAACTTCTATAAACTAACACCAGAAGAAACAACAAAAAAACTTCAAGTTAATCCCAAATTAGGTTTAAAACACATGCAAGTAGAATTAAGACAAAAAAAATACGGTCCGAACGAAATAACACACGAAAAAAAACTCTCTATCCCAAAGCTAATTATTGAACAATTCAAAAATCCCTTAGTCTACATTTTATTAGCGGCCATTATAATTTCTCTAATAATTAAACATTTCATAGATGCGTGGATAATTTTTGTAATAGTAATTTTAAATGCAACTCTCGGTTTTTCCCAGGAATACAAAGCAGAAAAAGCCTTAGCACTACTAAAAAAAATGGCAGCTCCACACGCAAGAGTCTTAAGAAATGGACATACTAAAATAATTGAAGCAACAAAATTAGTACCCGGAGATATTTTAATTCTGGAAACAGGAGATAAAATTCCTGCAGATGCCAGAATAATAGATTCTGTAAATATTCATATAAACGAAGCAATACTAACTGGAGAATCCATACCAAAAGAGAAATCAATAAATAAGATAGTAAAAGATTCCACCCTTCCAGATCAAAGTAATATGGTTTTTGCCGGAACGATTCTTTCTTACGGAAGAGGAAAGGCAGTAGTTACAGATACTGGAAATAAAACAGAATTTGGAAAGATAGCAGAATCTCTACATACAATTGAAAAAACCGAAACACCATTACAAAGAAAACTTTCAAAGTTTGGAAAAAAACTTGGAATAATCGCAATAGCAGTAATCATAGTAGTATTTCTATTAAGTTTATTGAAAGAGATTCCTCCCGCAGTTGCATTAATGACTTCCATTAGTTTAGCCGTGGCTGCAATTCCTGAAGGATTGCCTGCCGTAGTAACAATAGCTCTCGCCATAGGAGTAAAAAGATTAGTAAAAAATAAAGCTCTAATAAGAAAATTAGCAGTAGTAGAAACTCTTGGTTCAACAACAGTAATATGCGCAGATAAAACAGGAACTCTAACTTCTGGAGAAATGACCGTAAAAACAATTTACGCAAATGAGAGATTAATAAAAATTTCAGGTTCAGGATATTCCACAGAAGGAACCTTTATGTCTAACGAAAAAGAGTACGACACAAAAAGAATAAACAAATTACTAGAAACAGTCTACTTATGTAACAATTCAGATTTACAAGACAAACAAGGAGAACCAACAGAATTAGCTTTAAAGGTTGTAACAAAAAAAGCTAACTTCAAAACCGATTTCGAAAGAATAGATGAAATTCCTTTCTCTTCTGAAAAAAAATATATGGCTACTTTAGATGAAAAGAACAAAATAAGACATTTACATTTCAAGGGAGCTCCAGAAATAATATTAGACAGATGTAAATTCATTCACACAGGAATAAACACAAGGCCAATAACCGAAAAAGACAAAGAAAAAATCCTTTCTATGAACAACACAATGGCGTCAAACGCATTAAGAGTCTTAGCCTTTGCTTATTCTGAATCCACTTCAACAAAAGATTTAGTCTTCCTAGGTTTGGCAGGCATGATAGATCCTCCAAGAGAAGGAGTAAAAAAATCTGTAAGAATAGCAAAAAAAGCAGGCATAAGAACTATAATGATAACTGGAGACAATGCTCTAACTGCAAAAGCAATAGCATCTCAAATAGGAATCGAATCAGAAGTAACAACCGGGATACAACTAGAAAAAATGTCTGACGAAGCAATCTTAAACACAGTAAGACAAAATTCTATCTTCGCTCGTGTAAATCCGAATCACAAAGTAAAAATTTTAGAAGCCCTAGAAAAAGACCAACATATAATAGCAATGACCGGAGACGGAATAAATGATGCTCCTGCCCTAAAAAAAGCCCACGTTGGAATAGCTATGGGCATTTCAGGAACCGACGTTTCAAAAGAAGCTTCAGACATGATATTATTAGATGACCATTATTCAACAATTGTAAAAGCAATAAAATATGGGCGTTCCATTTATGATAACATTAAGAAATTTGTTAAGTTTTTACTCTCTGCAAACCTAGGAGAAATCTCTGTAATAGTTTTAGCTTTACTTGCCTCATTACCTCTTCCTTTACTGCCTTTACAAATACTATGGGTTAATCTAGTGACTGATGGTCTTCCTGCCTTAGCTCTAGGAATGGATCCTGCAGAAAAAGGAATAATGAAAAGAAAACCTCGCTCTGTAAAAGAAACTATTTTATCTGGAACAAAAGGATTTATTATAACAACCACAATTATAGCTACTATAATAGTCTTAGGATTATTTATGTTAGAATATTTTACAACTAATAACTTATACAAAGCAAGAACAATAGCACTAACTACCTTAATATTCTTCGAATTGTTCTTAGCGTTCTCATGTAGATCAAAAGAAAAAAATATACTTGAACTTGGCATTTTTTCAAATAAATATCTAATAGGGGCAGTTGCAATTTCAATAGTTTTACACTTATTATTAATTTACACTCCTTTAGCTGGATTCTTTAGTCTTGTTCCATTGTCTCCAGTAAACTGGCTGTATATTTTAGGGGCTTCAATAGTAGGGGTAGCAGTTTTAGAAGTTAGGAAGATGTTTATAAAATAAAAAACTATTTAAACAAAAATTCTAAAAATTAACTCAATGGAGAAGCATACACTTAGAGCAGCAGCATTATTATGCGGAACAGTGATAGGGGCAGGAGTTTTAGGGATTCCATACGTAATCGCAAAAGCAGGTTTCTTAACCGGATTATTAACTATCTTAATACTAGGGATAGCAATTCTAACATTAAATTTATTCTTCGGAGAAATAGTGCTCAGAACTCCAGGAAGACATCAAATTCCAGGATACGCAGAGAAATATTTAGGGAAGTGGGGAAAACGAGTAATGCTCTTCTCCATGTTTGCAGGAATCTATGGAGCTCTAATAGCTTACTTGATTGGGGAAGGAGAATCACTCTCAGCAATCTTTGGATTCTCTCCTTTAATATTCTCTTTAATCTTTTTCATAATTTCTTCAATTTTAATTTTTTTAGGATTAAAAACAATAGTAAAATACGAACTAGTTTTTTCAACTTTAATATTAATACTAATTATAGCTATTTCAGCATTCTCAATATTTTCAGGAAAATTTAACTTAGCCAATTTAGCAACATTTAACCTGAAAAACATTCTAATCCCTTACGGAGTTATTTTATTTGCATTTGTAGGTGCAGCAGCAATTCCAGAAATGAAAGAGTGTATAATAAAAGAAAGAAAAAAACTAAAAAAAGCAATAATAATAGGATCTGTAGTGCCTCTAATTTTTTACCTAATATTCGCATTCGCAGTCGTAGGAGTAACAGGACTTAATACAACAGAAGTAGCCACAATCGGACTAGGGAGTGTACTCGGCCCTTCAATTTTAATCTTTGGAAATATATTTGCTATCTTCGCAATGTTTACTTCTTTCCTGACTCTAGGTTTAGCAATGAAACAGATTTACATGTATGACTACAAAATAAAGCCAATCTTATCTTGGGCACTAACTGTTTTTGTTCCTTTGATAATTTTTTTAGTCGGGGCAAAAAGTTTCATTAAAGTGATAGGAATAACTGGAGCCTTCGCCGGAGGAATGGATGGGATTTTAATAGTTTTAATGTTTTGGCGTGCGAGAAAATTAGGACAAAGGCAACCAGAATATAAACTTGGAAAAAAACATGTGATTGGATTATTTTTAATACTAGTTTTTATAATAGGAATAGTTAATCAGTTTTTTCAGCTAATTTAAGGATTAGTCCTCTGCATAGTTCTAGGAAATCCAATTGCATCCTTAACCGAATCCAAACCACAAATCCATCTAATTAATCTTTCAGTTCCCATACCAAAACCAGCATGAGGAACACTGCCATACTTCCGAGTATCTATATAGTAATGATAGTCACTAACTTTCTCCCCTATCTTCTCTAAAGATTTAACAATTTCCGTAATACTAACATCTCTCTCACTTCCACCAATTAACTCTCCAACTCCTTCTGGACCCAAAGCATCAAAACACATAGCAACCTTAGGATTCTTAGGGTCTTTCGGTTTGTAAAACGCCATAGCATCCTTAGGATAGTGAGTTACAAAAACAACACGATCATATGCTTCCATTAATTTCTCTTCCTCTTGAGTCCGAAGGTCCTTGCCCCATTTAACTTTCATACCTTTCTTCTCTAATTTTTTCAAGGCTTGATCATATGTTATTCTTGGGAATTTCTTTTTCAACGAAGGTTCTAATTTCTTAACATCTCTGCCTAGAAGTTCTAATTCTTTTTTATTTTCCTTAATTACCTTCTTCAAAACAAATTTAATCATTTCCTCAGCATAATCCATTAACTCATCTAAATTAATCCATGCAGCCTCCATCTCAGCATGCCAATATTCTGTTAAATGTCTGGAAGTTTTTGACCTTTCAGCTCTAAAAGAAGGAGCAATACAATACAATTTTTCCAAACCAAACATTGCTGCCTCTGCATACAACTGCCAAGTTTGAGCTAAAAACATCTGCCTGTCGAAATATTTAACCTCAAACATTGTAGGGCCTTCTTCAGCTCCCCCAGGAATCATAATTGGACTCTGAAATTCATAAAATTTTTTACCTCTAAAATATTCATGAATCGCACCAAAAACAGTGCTCCTTATCTTCATGATAGAACTCATTTTCCTAGATCTAATAAACAAATGCCTATTATCCAATAAAAACTCAGGACTCTGATCCTTTCCAATTGGAAAATCATCTGCCTTGTGAATAACATTCATCTTAGAAATAATTAATTCATAACCATTTGGTGCCCTCTTATCTTTATTCAAAGTACCCTCTAATTCTAAAGAACTCTCCATTAGTAATTCATCAGCTTCCTTAACTAGCTTTGGAGTCTTAGCAACACACTGGACAATCTCAGAAGAATCTCTCATAACAATGAAGATTTTATCCTTCATCTTTCTAATTCTATAAATCCAACCTCTAACCGCAACCTTTCCAGATTTTTTCTTCAAAGCTTCTTCTATTGATATAAAATTCATTATAATAAAAAAAGAAAGGAAATTTAAAAGGTTTTGGTTTTATTTTGGAATCTTAAACACTTTATGGACTTTCCATAATCGTTTTGGTTTTTTCAATATAGTAATATTATCAAATTCAAAATCAAATTTAGGCTTTTCCAAGGATTTGAGATATCTCCAAATTATTTTAAAACTTTCCGGGGTATTTCCATAGACAAGAGTGGCATGAGGGTTCCAATTGATATCGTGATCCTGAGAGCTAAGTCTATATTCTTTATACAAAGTTTTCACTAGATTTTTTTGGACTTTCTTTGCACCTCTTGAAAAATCAGTTTTTAAAAATGCAACAAATTTTCTGAAATTGCCAAATTTCCTAACCTTTACAGGATATCTCTTTTGATTAGATGCAAATTCCGATAATAAATTTTCTAATTTTTTAAAATTCTTTATCCTAAATGGGATCTTTAGGGTGATATGCTCTGGAAGTGAGTTATCATATGCTAAATATCTTTCTCCAGAAAGGTTTGCAGTTTTCTTAATCAACCTCTTTTGGTATTTTTGCATCTCTCCTTTTATCAAATATACAATAACAACTTTCATATTTTCAAGATAGTTTAATCATTTCAACTTCAACCCCAAATCATCCAATTGTTTTTTATCTACATTTGAAGGAGACTCCATCATTAAATCTTTGGCATCCTTATTTTTTGGGAACGCAATAACTTCCCTAATACTCTCTTCACCACAAATTAAAGATACAATTCTATCCAATCCTATTGCAAAGCCCGCATGTGGAGGGGCAAACTTCAAAGCATCCAAGAAAAACCCAAACCTTTCTTTGGCATCCTTCTCGTTTAATTTTAAAGCTTTAAAAACTTCACTCTGCAAATTACCGTCATGGATCCTAACACTTCCACTTCCTAGTTCCCAGCCATTCAAAACCAAATCATAACTTCTACTTCTTATCTCATGAGTTTTCCCTAATTTATCTACATCTTCTGGATGAATTCCAGTAAAAGGATGATGGCAAGAAACATGCCTTTTTTGTTCCTCACTCCATTCAAATAAAGGAAACTCGGTAACCCAGGCAAACTTAAATCTCTCTCCTTTCTTTCTCAAATCAGGCTTATCTGATTTATACTTTTTCATAGATTTCTCGTAAGTAATCCTCTCAAAAGGAATCTTCAAACTAACATCCAAAACTTCTTTGAAAACAAATTTTAGCATCTTTTCAAATAAGGAATAAATGTCCTCTTCCTCAACAAAAGACATTTCTAAATCTAACTGAGTAAATTCCGGCTGCCTATCCGCTCTTAAATCTTCATCCCTCATACACTTAGCAATCTGAAAATATTTATCTATACCTCCAATCATTAATAACTGTTTAAAAATCTGAGGACTTTGAGGCAAAGCAAAAAACTTTCCCTTACTTAATCTACTTGGCACTAAGTAATCTCTAGCCCCTTCAGGAGTAGATTTTGCCAATAAAGGAGTTTCTACATCCAAAAAGCCTTCTTTATCTAAAAAATCTCTAATAGATTTAATTATTTTATGTCTGATTAGTAAATTCTCTTGAATTTTAGGTTTTCTCAAATCTAAATATCTGTACTTCAACCTAGTTTCATCTGTTGATTTAATATCTTCATCTAATTCAATTGGTAATTCCGGAGCAATACTTAGAATCTCAAACTTTTTAGCAGAAACCTCAATATTTCCAGTTTTCAATTTTTTATTTGCTGTTGGTCTTTTTTTTACTTCTCCTTCAACTCTAACAACAGATTCCCTTGTTAATTTTAACAGTTCATCAGAAAACTCTTTTCCTAAGAAAACCTGAGTAATTCCATACTTATCTCTTAGATTAATAAAACCGATCTTACCATGGATTCTAATTGATTCTACAAAACCAGATAAAATTGCTTTTTTACCAACCTCTTTACTGCTTAACTCACCGCAAGTATGACTTCTATACTTCATAGCAATAGTCTTTTAATTTAGTTATTTAAAACTTTCCTTAAAAAACAGTAAACTTTATATATTACTTAGTCTTACTTAGTCTTACCATGGAGTCTATAACAATAAAAGTAGAAACCAATTTAGCTAAAGAAATAGCTCAAGCTATGAAATCAGATTACTCTACAAAAACAGAATTTATAAGAGAGGCCATTAGAGATAAAATAAAAGAAGTAAAGAAAGAAAAAGCAATAGACGAACTAAGAAAATATTTTGGAAAAGCTAAAACAAAAACAACATTAAAAGAAGACAGAGAGATTAGAGAAAAAATAGGAAAAGAATACGCTAAAAAGTTTGGAATAAAATTAGATTAAATCTTCTGGCTTTCTAACTTCTGATATATCTCCAAGTTCTAAAAAATGCTTATCTCTAGTAATTATAATTGCGTTGTTGTCTCTAGCTAAAATTGCATGCAACGCATCTCCAAATGCAACTTTCTTTTTCTTACAAAGAATTGCGGCTTCTTTTCTTTGTGATTCTGTAATATCTACTTTAACTAATAAACCCCTGTTATTTACTATCTCTAAGATTTTTTCAATCTCTTCATCATCATATTTAATTCCAAGTTCAATAAGAACAAAATCAGAATAAAGAATAAAATCCCCGTTTTCTAGAGTATTATTAAAAAAAGACAGTGCCCACTCACCCAAAGGACGAAACTTATCTGATCTATTCTCATAATAATCTCTCCAAATAGAAGTATCTACATAATATCTATTTTTCATAAACAAAAAAGAGAAATGTCATTTATAAGCCCTTTTGCCGTGCGTGGCAAGCTGGCAAGATAGTAAAAAAATAATAACATATATAAACCAAAAAACAAAACAAAACTTATGTTTAAGCTATATAATACATTATCAAGAAAAAAAGAAACTTTCAAGTCTATAAAAAAAAGTCAGGTAGGAATTTATGTCTGTGGTCCAACAATTTATGATTATGGACATCTAGGCCATGGTAGGTCTGCTGTTAACTTTGATATAATCAGGAGATTTTTTCAATATAAAAAATACAAAGTAAATTTCGTTTTCAACTACACAGATATTGATGACAATATGATAACAAGGGCAAATAAACTAAAAATCACAGTTAAAGAGCTAGCTAAAAAATTCTCAAAAATTTACGATGAAGATTACAAAAAATTAAACATACTAAAACCAACAAAAAAACCAAAACCGACAGAAAACATAAAAGAAATCATTGAAAAAATAAAAAAACTAGAAAAAAAAGGCTATACTTATAATTTGGATGATGGAGTTTATTTTAACACACTGAAATTCAAAGAATATGGAAAACTCTCAAAGCAAAATCTTAAACAGCTTAAAGAAGGAGTTAGGGTAAAATCAGATGAAAATAAAAAATCTAAGCATGATTTTGTTCTTTGGAAACTTGAGAAGCCAGGCGAACCATCTTGGCAAAGTTCTTGGGGAAAAGGGAGGCCGGGATGGCATATTGAATGTTCTGCAATGTCTTCTAGTTTATTAGGGCAACCATTTGACATTCATGGAGGGGGTCAAGATTTAATTTTTCCACATCACGAAAATGAAATAGCACAGGCCCAAGCAGGAGAAAAGAAAAAATTTGCAAATTACTGGATGCATAACGGGTTTATACAAGTAAATAAAGAAAAGATGTCAAAATCTCTAGGAAATTTCACAACTCTAAGAGATATATTCAAAAAATATAATCCTTTAGTAGTGAGATATATGTATATTTCTGCTCACTATAGGATGCCAATTGATTTTTCTGGAAAGAATTTGGATCAAGCTAAAAGTTCCCTTGAAAGAATAAAAAACTTCGTTTTAGATACAAAAAACTCTAAAAATAAATTACCTTTAGAATTAATCAAAAAAACAAAAGAAAAATTTATTAAAGCAATGGAAGATGACTTTGATACTCCAAAAGCTTTAGCAGTTATATTTGAATTTATAAGAGAAGCAAATAAAGTTGGGAATGGAAAAAATGCCTACCCTTTAATGTTAGATTTTGATAATATTCTTGGATTGGATTTAAGTAAAACAGAAGAGATTCCAAAAGAAATTAAAGATTTAGCAGAAAAAAGAGAAAAAGCTAGAAAAGAAAAAGATTGGTCTGAATCGGATAAATTAAGAGACAAAATAAATAAAAAAGGATACGAAATAAAGGATTCCAAAGAAGGATATTCAATAAAAAAGAAATGAATTCCCTAATAAATAAAATAAAATCAAAAAAATACTCCACGTTAGGAGACGAAATAATAGAGCAAGAGATAAATTTATTCTTAGAAAAAAAACCAAAAGCAAAAGATAAAGTAATAATAAAAGAAGTAAAAGCCAGATTACACAAAATCTATGGCTCTTTCCAAATAAATAAGAAGAAAAAGAGAGACACGCTATTAGAAGAACTAAAAGAGAATCCTTCTTCAATAGATTTACACAGAAAAATACTAGAAACAAACTTATCAACAAAAGAGAGATTAAAAGGATATAACACAGTATACCATAGAATTTTTTTAATAACTGGAAAACCAAAATCAATACTAGACTTAGGATCTGGTATAAATCCAATTTCTTACCCTTTCCTAGAGTGCAATCCTTCCTATCTAGCCATAGAAATAGATGAAGAGGACGTAAACTTCATAAACGAATACTTCAAAATAAAAAATATTAAAGGAAAAGCAGAACTAAAAGCAATAAATAAAGAAAACATAGAGTCTCTTCCAAAAACAGACGTAACATTCTTATTCAAAGTAATAGATCCATTAGAAGTAAAAAAAGGACATAAGTTTTCAGAAGAATTACTAAAATCAATAAAATCAAAATATATTGTAGCAAGTTTCTCAACAAAAACAATCTCAAATAAAATGATGAAATATCCAAGAAGGGGATGGTTTGAAAAATTATTAACAAGATTAAAATATAAATTTAGAATAGTAAAGACACAAAACGAATTTTATTATGTTATCTATAAATAGTAGTATTTATATATGTTAACCCACAAATATTTTATAAAAAGGGGTGTGTTATTTGCATAAAAAGAGAATAAAGGATAGGGACTACTATTATACTACTATCCGTGAAAAATCTGGTAAAACTAAAACACTCTATCTAGGGTCAAACAAAAGGACGGCAGTAGAAAAAGAAAAATCCTTGGGATTAACCCACAAAAACCACATAAACTTCATTAGTATATTTCTAGTTGTATTTGCAATCCTTTCACTAGGTTTTATAGGTTTTTCTTTTACAGGATTTGTTGTTGAAGACATAACAACCTCAGAAGAAATAGAAGTAGATAACCCACAAGAACAAGATATAGTAATAGAAGAGGGGATAGAAGAGACAATCGGAGAAGAGGTTGTTGAAGAAGAAACAACTGTAGAAGAAAATGTAGAAACAAACGAGACAGAAGTAGTTGAAGAAGAATTAGAAATTGAAATAAATGAAACGGAAGAAGTTGAGATAAATGAAACAACAGAAATAAACGAATCAGAAACTAACCAAACAACAGAAACAAACGAGACAGAAGTAGTTGAAGAAGACTTAGAAATTGAAATAAATGAAACAGAAGAAGTTGAGATAAATGAAACAACAAAACCCGAAATTGAGTTAAACCAGACAACAGAAACAAATGAATCGGAAATAATTCTAAACCAAACCCTAAACATAACAAATCAAACAACAATAAATCAAACTTTAGAACCAGGTAAAAATATAACAGAACTATATTATGAAGTAATAATAAACCAACCAGTAAAATGGGAGAAATCGATAAAACTTGAAAACGAAGTTATATCCTTAGAGGTAAAAATACCTCTAAAAGCAGATAATATAACTATAACGAAAACAAACGAAAAAAAACAAGAAATAAAAGAGCAAATTCCTGAAATAAAAAAAGAAACAAATTTAGTAACTGGAAATTTCTTTAGAAACCTAATTACTGGATTTGTAGCCCTTGAAGAAAAAGAGGAAGAACAAACTATAAATATTGATGGTCCCCTAAATGGGGCAATAGTTGAATATTACCTGCCAGGACCAAAAGCAGAAGAAACCCAACTAACAAAATGGAAAAAGCAAGTGAATGTCTCATCAGAAGAACACTACAAAAATATACTAACTTACACGATTATAAACAACACACCTCTTAAATCAATTAACATTTACAGTATAAAGAATGATTCAAAAACAAAAGTACAATTTGTTCCATATGATCGGGATAAGGATGGGTTAATAGATTATATAGAGTGGATATCCTCTGGGTTCCCTGAAGAAATATTTGAAGTGGAGATAGTAGTTCTAAATGTGCAATCCTATCCAGTAGTCGGAGGGAATTGGTCAGTTTATTTTAACACCTCGGGACAAGCAGACTTAACAATAACCGGAATAGATGGTACCTACTTTGGAGAAGATCTAGAGTTTCTAATACTAAAATGTGGAGATACAGAAGTTGAATCAACATTGGAAGGAAATTCAATTGTCTCTAGAAATTACGAATGTAATGATCAAACTAGTGTAGAAACAAGCAAAGTAATTACACCTGGTAGACATCACTTAGAATTTAACTTTGGGGGTGCTACAGCACAAGCGCATAATTTAGCAACAATCTCAACCTGCCAAACACTCAATACTGCAAACGAATACTATGCTTTAGATTCTAATATTACTGATGATGATGGAACATGTTTCACAATAGGTGCAACAAATATAACTTTAGATTGTCAAGGCTACACAATTGATGGGGATGCAGACGCTTCAGGATACGGAGTAATAATAAATAACGCAAACTACGACAACCTAACCATAAAAAATTGTACAATTCAACAATTTGCAAGAAATTTATATGTTGGTGTAAACTCAGATGACATTATAATTGAAAACTCTCATTTCTTAAGTGGATACTATGATGGGGCACTAACTTATTCAGTCGAAAACATGCGTATAGAAAATTCCTCTTTTTCTGGAGTGAATGAATACGGAATGTATGCATGGTACACAAGCACTCCAGTTAACATAAATTGGACAGTCCTAAACTCCAATTTCACTGGAGGATCTACAACGAACGATTATGGTTTCCAGGCCGGGTATTTCTATAATTCCACATTCATAAACAATCGGTTTGTTGGGGGGTCTTCAACCGGTGACAGAGGATTTAGTATAAATTCAGAAGGAGAAAATATAACTTTCAAAGATAATGTGGCAATCTCAGATACAAATATTGCAGTCCTTTTTTACAACACAGATGATTCAAATATATCAAATAATAATATAACTTCAGGAACCTCTTATGGGATGTATTTATATGCCAATTCAGATGACAATATTATAGATAAGAATAACATAACTTCCGGGAACGGAATATATATGGCCACATATTCCTATAGGAATAATTTCACCAACAACCAAGTAGTTTCTGGAACAAATTATGGGCTCTATATGACTGATTATGCAGAAAACAACAGATTTGTAAACAATAATTTTTCTGCAACTACCTATAGTTACTACGGAACTGCCTATGCCAGAAATAATGAATTCATAAACAATACAATGACTTCCACCAGTGCCTACGCAATATATCTAAATGACCACTGTGGGGGAAATTTGTTCTATAATAATCTCATAAAAACCACTGCCACAGGATCTAACAGGTTTGGAATAAGAGCACTAACTACATCTGGAGGTAATAACATAACCCAGAATAACATCACTTCAGAAGATGAGGCATTAAGATTAGAAGCAGATTCTAACAATAATCATATTGAAAACAATAATCTTACTTCAACTGCAGGAATTGCAGTTTATCTATTAACTACAACCTCTGCGGACAATACATTCATAAACAACACTATTAACGGAGGAACTAGCGGCCTTTATGCAACAAGCGCACACACAAACACAGTACTAATCAATAATACCTTTAACGCACTCAATGGCTATGGGGTATATTTAACAACAGGAGTAAATACAACAATAGTTAATAATTCTATTTTTTCTGGTACCTCTAATGACAATGCCCTAGGAATGAATGACATAGATGGAGGAGTAGTTGAAAACAATATTGTAAACGGAACTGCCACTGCATTTTTGATATGGGGTGGAACGGAAGATGTGAATTTCACATCAAACAATGCATGGGGAGCACTCGGAAATGGGAATTACTATGGAGCGTACCTTTACGGTGCCTCTACAAAAAACAGATTTGTCAACAATTCTATAAACAGTTTCCACTATAGGGGAATATATTTAACCGATGCCAATAATAATACTTTCATAAACAATAATATAACTGCAGGTGCAACAGCAGGATGGGATACTGATAATGGAATAGATATTGAAGATGCCCATTATAACAACTTTACGGGAAATTTTATAAACAATACAGGAGGACCAGGAGTTAGGTTAGATACTGGACATAATAATACCTTTAGGGATAATGATTTTTTTAATGTTTATACAGGAATATATTGTGTTTATTGTCAAATGAGGCAAACAGATTTTGTAAATAATAATATTTCAACCTCTGCATCAGGAGATGATTATGCATTGAGTGGCCTTTCAGGAACAAATGCATACCTATATCTCTTAAATTCTACTTATGATGAAACCGCTATTTACATTAGAGATGCCTTCAGTACAGTAGAAAGATTATGGTATGGAACTGCAAATGTCTCAAACACAAACGGACAAGTAAATAACTCTAGAGTTTTAGTATATAATAATGAAAGTACATTAATTGCAAATGAAACGACTGCAGAAACAGGATTGACTGTTCCAATTCCAATGAGAGAATATATTGGAGTAAGACAATCAAATGATGTTCTAAATAAAACCTACTATAATAATTACACTTTCCAAGTTACAGAAGCAGATCACTTTGCAGGATCTGGAGAGGCTAACATGTCTTCAAGTAAAATGATTTATATAACTCTGACAGATTGGCCACAAATAACAATCTTAACAAATTACCCAACAGCACAAGGCTACAAAGCAAATAATTTATTACAAATAAGGGCAAATGAAACAAGGCGTAATGATCTAATAACTGCAGCAAACATATCAATAACCTTTGCAAATGGGACACTAGTAACCTACCCCATGACAAATGGCACAGATGGAGATGCGCACCTTTGGGAATATAATTATACAATAAACTCTTATGACCTCGGGGGGGGATTTAACCTAACTGCTCAAGCAATGAATGATACTGGATATAACTATGCAAATGACACAGATTCAGGATTCTCAATAGATCCACAAATAATATTTTTAAAAACATATGATCCCCAAGACAAATCAAAGTCTTTCTTCAGACAAAACGGATCATCTAAACTAAAAACACTAGTATATAACCCATATGAGAATTACCCAAAAATATTAATAAAAGATTCTTCAGATACTACAGTAACAGATCAAGCAACAATGACTAGTGAAGATGGAACCACTTTCTACTATAACTACACACTAAATGGATCAGTCGGATTTTACAACGTAACAATATTTTCGAATTCATCAGATTACGAATCATTTACATATTCATTTTATCAAGGGAATAATTGGGTAAACAATTTCACCGATAACAACAGTAATATTTTTGCTTATTCAAAAGAAATAAACGTTTCAGAGCCAAATCTAATGGAAAGATATTTTTATCCAATAGATGCAAAAATTAACTTCACAGAAAATGCAGATATAAATTCAATAAGAGTAACATCCTATAATGGTTCAATTTATACAGAGATTCCCTCCCAAGTATATAACTATACTGCTACAAATAATTTAACTACAGAGGCAAATGTAGTATGGTTGACATCATTAAGTAAAAGTGAAAATAGAACCTACTACATTCATTATAATGATGTATTTTTAGAGAACGCAACCTATAATACAGACCTAGATACATATACAACAACGAGCAATTATAGATTTTTTAATAATAGCTATTATACTGTAAGAACAGACTCTGATGATGGGGCAGTAATTGATGCTGCTTGGACGAAACAAGGAACTACGGATGATATTGCTGGACAAGATCCAATGCAAACTTCTCCTTCAATATTAACAATAACCTTAGATTCATATTCTGCACAAAATGACATTTCTCCAACAAGAACGTTAGAATACAGCGGACCAATATTAAATAAATTTACAGTAACTAGTTATTTAAGTGCATCTGATGGAACTCAAAATACAAACCTTCCCTTTAATCAAACTTACTGGACATACGCAAAAAACAACTACCTAATCTACGAGACAAATCTAAATGTATCTTCCACATATAACATTGAAAATCTAATTGACTATTTTACTGCTTATGGGGATAGCTATTTCAATAAAATTGCATTTGGATACCCTAATGGAACATCTACAGACAATACGATAAGTACTGGAAATGGACCAGATTATACTTCTTTAAACGCAACAATGATATGGATGGGGATATATAATAATGCAACAAAAACAGGAGCAGGAGATATATTTTTGAACAGAACAAGCGCATTAGAAAGTAGCACAAAAATAGACTTCTGGGATCAAGCTTCTTATGAATTTTATAAAAGGTTCCTTATTTCAAGCGCAGAATCAGTAACTGCAGGCAGTAACTATACCTCAAAAATAGCAAGAATCTTTTGGGACGGAGAGGAGAATTACACAACACTAAACGACACATATTACAGCATCCAAAATACGTTGAATTATTCAATCGGTTCTATAAATTATGGAGATAAATCATATCCATCATATAACATATATAACTATACTCCAGTCTCCATAAACGATAATGAGAGTATATACTGTTATTCAAACTGGACAGATGACCTAAGATTAAAACAAGGATATGTAGAAACTAATATTACTGGAACAAAAGTAAATCAGTCTGTTTCTGTAAGTGGAAGCTCAAGTTGGATAAATTATACGATTCCTGCTACAGATATAAGAACAAATGAATCATATTGTATCTTCCATGCAAAAGATATAGGGAATAATGTAAACTCTACCCCTATGATCACATTTACCATTACAGATGTGACTCCTCCAAACATAACCAATATAACTAACGACCCTAGTGATGTAGATCTGCTAGATCCAGGTGTAACAATTAATGTAACTGCTAATGTAACAGACAAAATAAATTTAGATGTAGTAACTTTGCAATACTATGGACCAAACAACTCAACATACAATGAAACCACAATGGCCCTAGTTACGGGAACAACATATTATGGAAATTTCACGGCATCAGAAGATGGGAATTATACATATAGAATAAATGCAACTGATAAGGCAGGAAATAATTATACTACTAGCAATACAGTGATTTTAGTATCTCAAGATATGACATGGAACCTAAGTCCTTCCACTTTTGAGGCAGTTTCAGGTTTAATAGGGTCTACCATAGAGATATTAAATCTAACAATAAATAACACCGCAGATTATGTAGCAAATTTTACAATAACTTCGACAAGGGATGAGTGGATATATTACAATGGATCACTAGAACCATTTAAGTTTGGGTTAGACCCAAACAATGTAACAATAATTAATCTTACTGCTGTCCTCCCTACATCCATTGGAGAATATTCTGTTGTTGTAACAGTCACTCATGACAACTCAACTGCAGACCCAGCAACAAATACATCTACCGGGACTGTTGTGGCATATCAATCAGGACCCTATATATGGGACTCTTTTTCAACTGCCAGTACATCAGTATTATTAGATGCTACAAATGTAAATTACACAGTTAAGGTGAAAAATTTAGGAAATGAAACTGCAACAGGAGTAAATAACACAATTATTCTTCCAACTGGTTGGACAACATCAAGCTCACTATTCTTTGAAATAGCATCCTTGGCAGCAAATGATTATGAATTTCATAGTATATTAGTTAATGTTCCTAGTGATTCTGCAACAGGTACAAAAACGATAACATCTGCACCACTAACAAATAACACAAATCAAACCCATAATGCCACACAAGATGTAGAAATAATTGACCCAGTAGTCTCAGGAGGAGATGGTGGTGGAGGAAGTGGGGGAGGAGGCGGAGGAGGCGGAGGAGGATCTGGCCTTTCAGAGGAAGAATCAAGTAGATTTTTTAGCTCTTCAGAGAATTTCGAAGTAACAAGAGGAGAGGGAACCAGTTTCACATTCTTACTAAAGAACCCATATCTAGACGCAGATCTAAAGAGGGTAGAAATAGATTTAGAAGGATTTACAACAGATTACATCAGATTTAGTCCAAACCATATAAAGGAAATAGGAATAGGAGAAGAACGAAACATATCCGTAGAGATAACTGCCCCAAGTTATTTTACAAGAGGAGAGTATGAAATGGAATTTAAGATAATCGCAGAAGTATACAAAAATACTTCAGATATTATCCCTCTAGCCTATACAAAAACTATCAAACTATGGATATTTGAAGTATCAAGAAAAGATGCAACAAAATATAGGGTAGATACACTAAAGTATATTGATGAAATGACTTCAAAACAGTTTAACTTAGAAGAGATAGAAAAACTTTTAGAAAAGTTAGAAACCGCATATCTCGAAACAGAATTCAAACAAGTAAAAGAAATATACGAGAAAATTTACGAAATTTACACTAATTCAAACGAAGCAAATAAAGGGATTATAGAGCTGGAAAATGGAATAGAAGAAGCAACAAAGAAGAAGGTTGCAGTAGAAAAAACAAAAAGATTACTCCATTTAGCAAAATCCTCTTTTGAAAGAGGAGAATATGCTTCATCCTTAGACAGAATAAAAGAAGCAAAGTTAACAATGGCCTTAGAATTTGGAGGGCATTATGTGAAAGAGGCTCTTTATTCTATGAAAGAAAATCCGAAAGAAACAACAATAGGATTTTCATCATTTGCATTCTTGATCGTTGGAACTTCAATATTCTCAAGATATAGATATATAAGAAGAAAACTAAAAAAATTATCAGAAGAAGAAAATCTTTTAATGACTTTAATGAGAGAAATTCAAGTAGAAGTATTCGAAAGAGCAAAACTAAGTATGAAAGAATATGGAGACGCGATGATGCAGTATGAAGAAAGGCTAAATAAAGTACTAGAAAGTAATCTGAAGTTTGAGAATAAGAGAGATAACTTAATGAGATTTAAATCAAAAGGAAAAAAATTAAGAGAAGAAAGAAACAAATTGCTAAAACTTGTACAAGTAACACAAAAATCATACATAACAGAAGGAAAATTTGAAACTAGGATTTATGAGAATAAATTAAAATCATATTCAAATAGATTAGCAGATATTGAAGAACAATTAGCCACTGCAGAGGTTAAAAGAGCATTTCGAAAAAAATAAATAAGATGACAAACTTTAAAAAACCCGAAATACAGATAATCCATATGAACAAAAAAGGATTCTTCAAACTTCCGTTTGGTATAGGTAAAAAGAAGGAAACAGAGGAAAATAAAGAAGATTCTGACCAATCAGATTTAAAGATAAAAAAAGAAGCAGAAAAACAAGAGACGGAAGAAACCTCCAAAGAAATAATAAAAGATTATAAGGCAAAACTAGGGGTAACTCCAACAAAGAAAATTTTAGCCGAAGAAATGAAGATGGCTAAAAAAATAGCTAAAGAATATATAAAACATGGGTTTCCAGAGGAAGATAAAAAGCAAAACATACCTAACGGGGGGGAGGCATACAAGACGGGAATCGTGGGGTTTGATGCTTTGCTGAAGGGGAGAGGAATTCCCGGTTCATCCAGTGTTTTAGTAGAGGGCGGCCCAGGATCAGGGAAAACAATATTTTGTTTACATGTAGCAAAATCTTTTTGCGAACAAGGAAAAAAGGTACTCTATATGAGCTTTGAAGAGCCAGAAGATAGATTAAAAAATCACATGGAAGCCTTTGGAATGGATGTAAAGAAATATGTAAAAAATGGGACACTTGTAATAAAAAGATTTAACGCTTTAGATATCGCAAGATCAGTAGAAGCACTATTATCAGAAGCTAAAAAAGAATTATTAATCGAAGTACAACCAATATTAATCCCACAAGATATTGATCCAGATTTAGTTTTAGTTGATTCTCTAACATCCATTGCTTCAGCATTTTCAGGCGAAGAAAATAGGTTTAGAATATATATGGAGCAGTTGTTTAGATATTTAGAAGAGCATAAAATGAGTTCCTTATTAATAAGAGAGGTAGCAAATCCAGGACATATAGGTGAAGGTCATTCTGCATCAGATGAGGCAACTAGTTTTCTCTCAGATGGAATAATTGTTTTCTATAATGTGGTCTTTAACACAGGAAAAAGATCAAGAGCAGTTGAAATATTAAAACTTAGAGGGCAACCATTTACCAGAAGCATAGTGGAGGCAGAAATAATTGATAAGAAAGGCCTAGAAATATATCCCCATAAGCCTTTGAAGGGTTCTTACAAACTAACATAGAAAATGAGAAAACTATATTTACTACTAATTTTTTCTTTAATCCTATCCCAATTTGTTTTATCTGGGGAACCCTCCGAGATAGAAGTAGAATTACAAATAAGGATAGAAGAAGCAGAAAGTATAGTCTTAGAACTTCTAAATGAAGGATTTAATATTCAAAGAGCAAATGACACACTTGAAGCAGCAAAAGATATATTTGAAGTAAAATCTAAAAGTAAAGGAAGCCAAGAAGATTTTATATTAGTTGAAAAGTATCTTGATGAGATTTTTGAATTAAATGAACAAGCCTATCCAACAAGAGATGAAATTAATTATGTTTATGAATTCTATAATGAAACAAAAAATAGTAAACCAGATATGAATTTATTAGGAGTTGACAAAATTTTAGAAGAAATGCAATTTGAATTTGATAGTGAACGATATGATAGGGCATTCGATTTATCCAAAAAAGCATATTCAAAAATAGTAGATATAGAAGGAAGTTATACTGCAGTGAATTTAGCATATCAGGCAACTACAAGGACCCTAAAAGCATTCTTTGTAAATAATTGGCTATTGTTAATTATTATTGCTATTGGAGGATCCTTGATATATATAGTATCTAGGAATAGAATAATTTACATTAGAACTAAACTAAAGATAAAATACCTAGAACGAGAAAGAGGAGTATTAGAAGAATTAATAAAGGAAACACAAAGTGGGTATTTCGAAAAATCAAAAATTTCAGAAGCTTCCTACAGAATTAGAATTAAAAAATTTTCAGATTTAACTAGGGACATAAATAGGCAAATCCCCTTATTAAAAGAAGAGCTAGCTAAAAGGAAGAAAGGAGAAAAGCCATTTGAAGAAAGGGTAAAAAGAAAAACTAAAAATAAAAATAAGAAAAACCATTGGACGCTATTCAGATTTAAAAAATTGAAAAAGAAGAAAGTTAAGAAAAAAGGGTTCTTCTCAATTTTCAAGAGGAAAAAACAAACTAAAATATTCCCCAAAAAGAAAGTTGTTAAGAAAAAAAGACCAATAAAAAAAATTAGAAGTAAATCCACTAAAAAGAAACCAACAAAAAAGAAGAAATAATTACCAAATAATAGAATTTTATTTCCAAAATCTATATAAACAACCACATAAATTCAAATTACTATGACAAAAGATTTAGCAGATTTTTCAATTAAATTCCTACAAGGGAAAGGAGTAGATTATGCAGAGGCGAGATTAGAAAAGAATACCTCAACAGGGATAATACTAAAAGATTCAAATCCAGAAATGACTGGCTTCGACCAATCTTGTGGATTAGGAATAAGATTTTTAACAGATAACAACATGGGGTTTGTATCAATAAACGAATTAAAAAAAGAAAAACTAAAAGAACAACTAGAAAAATCTCTTAAACTAACAAAAAGAGCTTCAAAAATTTCAGAAAAAATAAACTTTTCAGAAGAAAAACCAATAAAGGCAAAACATGAAGCAAAACAAATCCAAAAAATACAAGATTTCTCACAAGAAGAAAAACTAAGATATTTACAAGAATTAGACAAAGAATTAGATGCGAACCATAAGTATATTTCTCTCTCAGATAACCTTATAGAAAAATATTATATTAACACAGAAGGTTCTCAGATCACATCAATAATTCCAAGAGTAAGTATATTCACCTTTTTAACATTAATAGAAAAAAACCAATCAATACAAAGATATGTCCAAAAAGGGGCCGTCTCAGGATACGAAACTTTACAAAAATGGGACCTAACTAATGAATTACAAAATGAAGTTAAAGCATTAAGAGAAAATCTACTGAAAGGAAAAAAAGCACCAGAAGAAGAACTTGACATAGTAGTCGGACCAGAAGTAACCGGAATAGCAGTTCACGAAGCTTGCGGGCATCCAACAGAGGCAGATAGAATTTTTGGAAGAGAGGCAGCTCAAGCTGGAGAATCCTTCATAACTCAAGAAATGCTAAATGAAGGTATTGGTTCCAAAAACGTAACTATCGTAGATGATCCAACTTTAGAGGGGAGCTACGGGTACTACTTATATGATGACGAAGGAGTAAAAGCAAAAGAAAGAGTTCTATTCAAAAATGGAAAAATAAATGAATTCCTTCATGATAGGAGGTCTTCAAAAAGTATGAACATAAAAAGTAATGGCTCAGCTAGAGCAAACCATTATTCTGTAGAGCCGATGGTCAGAATGGCAAATACCTATCTTAAACCCGGAAAAATTTCTGAGGAAGAACTAATTAAAGAAACAAAAAAAGGAGTTTACATTAAAAACTTCATGGAATGGAATATTGATGATAAAAGATATCAACAAAAATATGTTGGTAACGAAGCATATTTAATTGAAAACGGAGAAATAACAACTCCCGTTAAAAGTCCTGCTTTAGAATTAACAACTCCAAAATTATGGTCCTCAATTGATTTAATTGCAAACAACTTACAATTCTTTTCAGGAACCTGCGGGAAAGGCGAGCCAATGCAAGGAATCCCAGTTTTTATGGGTGGGCCCTCTGTAAGACTAAGAAATATCAAACTTTCTTAAAAAAAACTTTTCTTTATATCTTTAACATCCTTACCACATGAAGGGCAAACACCTGGCCAATTCTTTTTAGGATTATATTTAAAAGTAAAAGTGCACTGATCACACTTAATCTTCTTATAAATAATTTCTTTCTTCATCTCTTCTCGCCTTTTAATTCTCTCAGGTCGATCAATCTTCCTAAAGACGTCTTCCTCCTCCCTAATCACAATTGTTCTAGGAAGTATCACCTCTTTTTCCTCAGACTTTTCCTCTTTAACATCCTTCTGGCTAATTAAACTCAAGGTAGAACTACTAAAACAATTCTTACAAACCATAATTTTCAAAACATCATGAATCTTAAAATCTTTAGCAGGTGCCTTCTTACTACACTTCTTACATTTCCCTAAAGGTTCATGCCTAGGCTCAATATTAAGAATATCAGATCCAAAATCCATAAAATAAGGAAAATAATTTCCCTTAAAAAGATATGTAGAATAAAAAACTATATTCTTAATCCTCTTCTTCCGGAAGATTGTTCAAATTTCTATCATCTGGATTCTCAGGCTCCACCATATCTATGTCCTCTCTCTTCAATAAAGCCTTGCTTTCTTCTGTTTCATTAGAAATCATACTGCTATTACATCCAGGACAGGTATCCGGGTTAACCGACCTCTTATTACTCCATTTATAGCTACAATTCTTACAAGAAAATTTATCCCCTTTCATAGGTATGGTATAACTCAAAAACTTAAAAAACTTGCTATTTTCTAAAAAACTCTAAAATCTTTTCCCAAAAACTTAATTCTGGAGATAAAGAGGGAATATCTTCTCCTGCATCGACTGGTATTAATTTAGTTCCCTGTCTACTTGAAAAAGCAGGGTCCCAAGAAGCATCATTCCAGACGTCAACATCCTGATATTTCCATTTGCAGTTATTATCATCTGTCCACAAATTATATGGATTTGGCGCATAATCTCTAGCGCTACATCTTTCACAATTGTTATCAGATCTAGCCAATTGACAATTGTCATTGCATGTCATTTCTGCTTCTCCTTTGATATAATAACATCTATTGTTCCACTGTAATCCTTGATAGGTCCCATTTATATCTTCTCCAAAACATGTACTTTCTTGATTTAGAGAATCATAACAAGAAAGTGCATTTATTTCTCCGGGAGGATCACATTCTTCTCCAATATTTAATTCTCCATTTCCACATTCTCCCCCGATTGGAGCAGATGTACATGTTCCATCTTCCTGGCAGTTTTGATTCCCCAGACATCCACATTCTTGGCAATCCTGAACAGATTCACCATAAAGTGTACAATACCATGGGGGGCTTGTTGATGAACATCCTCCAGCAGAAGTTCCTCCAGAACAATAAATTCCTTCATGATAATTACCAGTATGTTGGAGATCATGTTGAAACATTGGCCAATCAGATAAATCATTTTCATCTCCTACTTCAAAAGAATACACATGCCCATTTGGCCAACCATTTGTTATCAAAATCATTTCCAATTTGCCATCATTATTAATATCTTGAAATGAGGGAGAATTAGAACTCCATCCTTCTGAGGGGAACATCCATTTAATCTCTCCTTCTTGGTTTAGAGCATAAGACAAGGAAATGCCTCCATTACTTCCTTGTGCTTGAGAGCCAGAAACAATATCTAGTTGGCCATCATTGTCAAAGTCCAAAACAATTGGGATCGATTCTCCACCAGGAATCTCATAATTGGACTCTTCAACCCCATTATTATCAAAAATATAAATCCTGCTGTTACCATAAATTTCCTCTCCACGATATAACCTTTCTGTAGCAATTATTTCTAACGCACCATCTTCATCTATATCTGATAAAATTAAATGATTTATTTTTCCCTTCCTTTCAAGAACTTCCGATTGCCATTCTAAACTTCCATTTCCTCCAAGGGATAATACATAGTTATCTCCCCAACTATCATAAATACCTGCAATAATTTCTAATTGTCCATCTTTATCTAGGTCTCCAATTATTGAAGAAACTATTTTTACATCTGATCCCTCAAATTCATAAGACCATTCACCAACTAATCCCTCTAAATAAGTATAATAAAAAGAATAAATATTATTCCCACAAGAAGTAACAATTTCATTAATACCATCATTATTTATGTCTCCCACTGCGAAATCTAATGAATAAAAAAAACTCCTCGCATATGGTCCACAAGAAGTTCCAAGACTATAATTAGTTAATATATTTCCTGTAGAAGAAATTATATAGATGAACGTATTATTCCCTTCATCTATGGCACCAACAATTGTTTCAAGAGTTTCATCATTATTCAAATCTGCTAATATCGGAGAACCTGTTATAATTTTCCCCAATGAATCTGTTTTCCATTCTAATCCATTTTCAACACTAAAACTATACACATGAGATGTATCCAAATTATCACAGGTACCATCATAATAATTTTGACACCCACAGGCAACTAATATTTCATTACTTTCATCATTATTAGTGTCTCCAATTACAATCCCTTGTCCTCTCCAACCATACCAATAATCACATTCTCCAAAAAAATCGTATATTAAATTTTTATTCCCAAATTCATCAAGATATATAATTTCTAGATTTCCGTAACTATCTCCATCCCACAATACAATTTCAGAATTTTCATCATCATCAATATTTTCAATCAAAACATGATTATCATAAATATTTCTTCCTACGGGAGTATCCCATTCTAAGGAAAAAGCTCCTTTAGTTAAAATTACCTTAACCTCGTCCCAAACTACTTGTCCTTCATCCCAAACTTCAAGTCTAACTGTATACCTCCCTGCCTCATCGAAAGAAGAATCCCAATTATCCAAAAATCCATCCACAATATTGGCCTCCATCGGATAACTACCAACAGGCTCAAATGTTTCAGGATAGAATCCCTTACCTACCAATACATTAAAATAACCTCCATTATTAGCAGTCCCATAAATTCCAAGACTTGAATTACCGTCAAATATATATCCATCCACCGGGGAAGTAATTTCAGCAATAGCATTAGAAACTGAGTCTACTTGTAATGATAAATAGCTATCAACAACCCCACTTCCCAAATCATAGTAGACAGAGGTAGGATTAACTACATTTTGTGTTATAATTTTCTCAATTTCATTTTGACTGAGACTTTGATTCTTAGATAATATTAATCCTGCCAATCCTGCAACCAAAGGGGTAGCCATAGATGTTCCACTTTTAAAGTCGTAGCCAGAAGGATCATAGCTCGGACCATAGTCGGGCACTGTACTAAATATAGAAATCCCAGGGGCAGCAACATCAACCCATCCAAAACCATAATTAGAAAAAGATGCCTTTCTTTGAATATCCTGGTGATTATCTTCAAAAAGAGAGGTAGCAGACACAGATATAACTCCCTCAGATGCCGCCGGGTAATACTTTTTTGAAGTATCCTCGTTCATAGAAGCTGCAACAGAAACAATGTTTTTAGAGCTAGCATAGTCAATTACGTCTTGGAATGATTGTATGTAAGAAGAAAATCCAAAACTCATACTTATAATATTTGCATCATTATCTGCAGCATATTCTATTGATTGAACAACATCTGTAGACAAAACCACCCCCCCACCAGAAGCCTTGGTCCAACCTGCCCTAACAGGAAGAATATTACAATTTGGACAAGCCCCTATTATCCCGATTCCATTATTTCCAACTGCGGCAGAAATCCCTGCACAATGAGTGCCATGACCATTGTAATCCATAGGATCACTATCCTCAACAAAACAATCTTCTTCTTCATGGCACCAATCTTCATACCCAGTTCCTTCTAAATTAACAAAATCATATCCTTGTAACATATTTGAAGACAAATCCTCATGGGTGTAATCAACACCAGTATCAATAATAGCAATAACTATCTCCTCAGAACCTTGTTCAATATCCCAAGCTCCCTCAGAATTTATAGTTTGGTGATGGCGTTGTGACTCATACAACGGATCATTTGGAATCCACTGAACATCTCCAATATAAATTGGTTCTGCATATTCAACTTCTGGTAAACCTATCCAAATATCCGCTTCTCTAAAAATATCTTCAGACTTATCCTCTAATTCTAATTTTACCCATTTATCCAAATCATACTCTTTTTTCTTTTCATAATTTTTATTCAAATCAAATAAATAGTCTGATCTTTTCACACGCGCTAAATTGGAATTAATATCTTTTAAACCAAAAATATATTCTTGAATACCCACTCTGTCCATTGGTGAATCTTTTAACTTAACTAAGATATAACTAGATAAAAATTTTTCTGTATCATCATACTGTACCAAAAAATCCTTCTCTTCTTGGGGAAAACTTTCTGGAAATTGTTTGAGTTGAGACTCGTCAAATTGAATTAATTCTTTAGGACTTTTCCTAACATCTTCACACCCAGAAATAATCAAAACTAAAAACAATACCAACAAAATCACTCTTTTCATAACAAAATAAGCACTAACCTATTTATATTTCTTTCCAACAATGCTATTTCTCACAACAAACACAAGGACATACTAAATCAGAGATATCCCCAAATTTTTTGCCATCACACTCTCCACTCAAAGAATTAACAATCTCTCCCCCTTTATCAGCGCACTCCCTACTAGTCATCTCACTATCCAAAAAATCCAAATCAAGATTGCCGTTAAAATACAAATATCCTGCAATAGCCGCAACTATTATAGATATCAAAATGACCCTTTCTAAAAAACCCATAACTTAACCTAATAATTAAACTTTATAAAACTAATTATCCATTAAAAACTCTTTAACATCATCATAACTCCTAGCCCCTCGCAGTTCTATAGACTTAGGAAAATATTTTCTATAATTATTCCAGGCATACCTCTCATCTAAATAAATAATAACTCCTTTGTCCAATTCGCTTCTAATACATCTTCCAACATTCTGTAAAACATTAGTAAAAGCTGGAATAACATAACCATAATCCATCCCCTTCCCAAACTTTTCATCGTAATATCTAATCACTTCCTTATTCTCCAAATCATTCTTAGCAAAAGGCAAACCAACAACGACAACTGCCCTAAGTTTATCTCCTGCCAAATCTATACTCTCTCCGAAACTTCCAGCACTAACCGCCAACAAAGTACACCCCTCGTCTTTCAAACCAACAAACCTATCCAGAATGGCCTCTCTAGTAGACTTATCCATCCCACTCTCCTCAATAAACAAATTCTTATCTTCAACTTTATCTTTAATCTGATCTATCAAATAATAACTAGGAAAGAAGAATATCTTATTCCCTTTAATAATTTCAATTAACTCATTAATATTATCTGCAATTCGCCCATACATCTCCTCTCCCCTGTGGGTAAACTTAGTGCTAATCGCAGGAACAACCAAATCCAGCCTGTTCTCTTTAGGAAACGGATTTTCGTACTCTACTTTCAAAGGCAAATCCAAACCAAAAATCTCTTCATACATCTCAAGAGGATAAAGCGTGCCAGACATAAAAATATTAGAGTGCGCCTCTTTGACTATATCACTTAAAACAATACTTGGATCTAAACAGTTATAGAATAAAGAAATTACAGGTTTCCCAGCTCTCGTGAAGTTTCTTTTTAAAATTCTTGAGAATCTAGAATCTTCGTTCTTCCAAGTATCCAAAAAAATCGCCAAAGAATTCAAAAAACTCCTTTTATCTTCCTCAATAACTCTTTCAGAAGTTTTTGCCAATTCTTCAATAAACTCATCATCAGAAAAATTAAAGTCCTCCCTAGAAATCAAACCATCATGCTTCTCAAGTCCTAATTTCTCACTCAATTTCAAAATAGTATTCCTAATTTCGACTATATTTGGTTCTAAGTCCTGGTTAAATTTCCCAGCCTCCTTAATAGCAAAATCCAAACTATAAGTGCTTATAGAGTCTGACATTAAATCCCTCGCCCTAGAAGGCAAATTATGGGCCTCATCCCAGATTAAAATGCAGTTCTCCAACTCCTTATTTATCTTCTTAAAAAATGCACTTCTCGTTCCGGGATTTAAAACATGGTAATAATCTAAAATTAGTACTTTTGCTCTCTTTGCTATACTAGTGGCCGCCTCAAAAGAACAAACATGGGCATTCTTACATCTATCCACTAGTTCTTCAACATGATAAATATTATTTTTTAAATCCACCGTTAGAGGATTGTTAACAAAAAATTTACTTTTATCATAATAATTATTATAAAATTCACACTCCTTATTATCAATAACGCTCTTGCAAAAAATTCTAAACTCATTTGAATTCAAGGATCCAACATCATCTCTAGGACACATCCATCTCTTTCCAATAAAATCTGCAACCTGAAAATTAATTTCATGCTTCTCTTTAATTTCTCTTAAAGTTTCAACTGCAATTTTATGATGGGTGTGCTTACTTGTCAAAAAAATAACAGTTTTGTTATTATCTATTGCATATCTTAAAGTAGGGGCTAAAGTAGCAGCAGTTTTTCCAACACCCGTAGGGACATTCGCTAAAACGTCTTTCTTATGCACCAAAGCAGTATTTACAACTTTAATAAAAGAATCCTGCCCCTTTCTATAAGAATCAAACGGAAATAAATCTTTCATCAAGAACTAAAAATACTTCTCTTTATAAAAACTTATATGTTAAAGAATAAAAATTAAACAAAGTTAGTTATCCCGAATTTTAGAGACCGCTTTTCTTGCAAGATTTATTCCTTGTGGAGCATATTTAGTTGCACCCCAAACTCCTGCAGCAGTTACAACAGTTTCAACTGGTCTTTCAATTAGATTTTGGCCAGCGTATCTTATAACTTCAACAGCCTCTTCTAGATCTCTAAATCCCATGGATTCTCTTGCCAATTCTATAGCTGCAGTCCCAAGCATCTTAGGTGCATGATAAGTAGCTAGTAAATTGTCCCATATTCCATCTCCACCCTTACCAGCCATACTTGAAACAGCTGCAAGCGGAGCTACAAAACTACAGACTCCTTTCGAAATATTATACCCTATTTTTCCTAGTAAACTCATTTATATTTACCCCCATTTGTTACTATTATGGAGTAATAAACCTATATATAAAACTTCCGATTACTAAAAAAATTAAAATACATAAGAAAATAAAAGAAAGTTAATGGCAACAATGGTGTTTGCCAAATAACTTAAATAGTCCCATAATTACAAAAACTATCCCAAAGAATTGTTCTATAGTCAAGTAACTAAGCCACAACCCAAGACCTAATAGAATTGTCACAACTCCGCCAACCCATTTATATCCACTTGGACCACATGTACTTGCTACTGCTTTCTTTTTAGCCATATGTAAATCACCTCCTTTAACTTCTTGGCAAGATTCCCCAAATTATTTTGAAAAATCCTGCTATAAATAGTAATATTGCAAAGACTTGCTCTAAATTCCAAATCCCCATCCATAAAACATATCCTAAAACCAAAGAGACAAGTCCACCAAGAATGAGCAAACCTCTTGAACTTCCACCCATCTTAACACCACCCTGTTTAACTTTTTTCTTAACCATTAATCAAATTCTTAATTTTTTCCTTTAAAAACTTTTCTAATAAACTTTATATATTTTAAAATAAAAAAAACAACATGAAAATTATATTTATCTGTAAACATAACAGATTTAGGAGCAAAATTGCCGAAGCCTTATTTAGAAAATTAAATAAAAATAAAAAAATCAAGATTTCCTCCGCCGGGCTAATAAAGGGTTCACCAATATCAAAACAAATAATAAATGTAGCTAAATCTCATGAGATAAATGTAAAAGGCAAGCCAAAATTTTTATCATCTAAATTATTAAAACAGCAGAATATCTTAGTGAATGTGGCAGAAAACGTTCCATCTCAAATATTTAGAGAGTATAAAAATCTAAAAATAATGTCCTGGCATATAAGAGATGTCCTATCTCAAAATCATTACAATAGGAGAACTGGGAAAACTATAGAAGAAATAAGAAAAAAAGTAGAAAAACTAGTAAAAAAATTAGAAAAAGTCTAAAGTATATTCTCCATTTAGATAATACTTTTAAAACAACTAACTCCTCACTTTATAATGCCACAAAGAATACAATCTCCATCTTCAATAAATACTTACAACCAATGCCCTAGAAAGTATTACTATCAATATATTGCAAAACTCCCTTCTGTAGAATCAATCCACCTAATAAGAGGAAAAATAGTACATACAGTACTAGAAGATTTCTTCAAACTAGATATAAAATCAATTAGCGGAGGTCACAAAGAGTTCGAATTAAATGTAATATTGCAAAGCATGTTTAAAGAACTGTGGAGTAACTCAAGAGAAAAACTAATAAATTTAAAACTTGGTCAAGAAAAGCTAGAATTTTATTATAAAGAATCTCAAGAAATGATAAACTCTTGGTTTGAATCTCTAATAAAAAGAATACAACTAAAACAGAATCAGCACCTTACATTTGATGAGGCTTTTAATTTACTAAAACCCCAAACTGAAGTCTATCTTCGTTCTGAACAACACCAAGTTCAAGGGTTTATTGACGCAGTTCATGATGTGAATGGAGAGATTTCTCTAATGGATTATAAAACCTCCAAAAAAGGAGAGATATCTCAAGAATACCGATTGCAATTAGCAATATACGCATTACTTTACTTTGAAAAATACGGAAAACATCCAAACTTAGTAGGGGTTGATTTTTTAAAACACGGTCAAAAATTCTTAAGAGTAGATAATGAACTATTAGAGCTAGCCAGACAAGAATGTAATTTAATCCAAGAAAATACAAAATCAGGGGATATTCAGGATTACCCCCTCAAAACTGGACCTCTATGTAAATGGAGCACAGGACAATGTAATTTTTATGATATCTGTTTTGGTCAGAAAAAAATCGATGAGTTTAAATAAGCAACTTCAAATCTAAAGAACAATGGAAACTTTATACACACTAAGAAAAAAACTTTTAGAAAAAGGAGCAGAAGATATAGTTCTAACAAAAACAGAATCCGACGAATCAATGATTAAGTTTGTAAATAACAAAATAGTCAAAACCGGTTTAGAAACATCAGAAGCCATAGATTTGTTTGTAGCAAAGGACAAAAAACTAGTCTCAACATCCCTAAAAGAATTTGACGAAAAGACTATGAGTAACACAATAAAAAAAATAATTGAATTTCTAAAAACTTCTAAAAAAAACAATTCTTATGTTGGAATCTCAGAAAACAAGTTCAAGTACCCCAAAATAGAATCCTGCCATGATAAAAAAATCCAAGATTGCGATGTAATAGAAATTGTAGAGTCTTCAATTAATGAGGCTCTAAAAAACTCAAAAAGAACTGCGGGAACTTTCCAAAGCTCAACAGGAAAAGTTTCTATCCTAACCTCAACAGGAATTGAAAAATCCTATGAATCTTCATCGTTATATTTATCTCTAAGAGCATTTGCGGCAAAGGACGCATCTGGTCATAAAACAGCTACTTCATCAAATCTAAAAAATTTTCATTTCGAAAAAGCAGGAAAACAAGCAGGAGAGATAGCAAAACAATCTCTAAACCCGGAAGAAGGAAAATCTGGAAATTATGATGTAGTTTTTTCACCTTTGGCATTTGCTTCAATCCTAGATAATATTGGAGAAGCCACATCAATTTTTTCAGTAGAAGCAGGAATGTCTTTTTTCAAAGATGAGTTAGGTAAAAACCTAGGAAATTTCACTTTAATTGATGATGGAACCTTAAAAAATGGAGTGGGTTCCTCTCCATTTGATGCGGAAGGCCATCCAACTCAAAGAACAGAAGTAATTAAAGATGGAGTTTTGAAAACTTATTTACACAACACATCTTCTGCATCTAGATATAAAACAGATTCAACCGGGAACGCAGGAATTATTTCACCCTCACCAACAAACTTAATCCTAGAAGGAAAAGAAGGAAATCCTTTTAACATTGAAAATGGAATCTATGTAACTAATGTCTGGTACACCAGATTCCAAAATTACGCAACTGGAGATTTTTCTACTATCCCAAGAGACGGAATGTTTTTAATAAAAAACGGAGAAGTAACTAAACCAATAAAAAATCTAAGAGTCTCAGAGAACATATTAAACATGCTGAAAAACATTGAAATTTTTGGAAAAGACAAAGAACAAATTACTTCTTGGGAAGCAGATACTCCATGTAATCAAGCCCCTTTACGAATAAAAGATATTAGAATGACAAAACCTACTGCGTAAAATTTATATATCCTCGAGTGTATAGGGGAATATGGTAATTTCAATTGAAATAAACAACGAAACTAAATCTCTCATCAAGTCTTTTAGAATTAAAGGAGAATCCTATGATAAAACAATTAGAAGAATTTATTATATGGCAATAAAGACCCAGTTAAGGGAATTTAGAGAATCTTCAAAACACACAATATCTATAAATGAAGCAAGAAAAGAATTGGGAAAACGATGGAAAAACTAATCTTAGTTAGCTGCATGCTAATAAACGAGAAAAAAGAAATTCTACTTTTATTTAAAACAAAAGGCGGTTATTATGAGACTCCTGGAGGGAAAGTAAGATTAGAAACCTGCAAAGATCCTGAAAACCCAACAATAGAAGAAATGAAAAGTACAACATTAAGAGAAGCCAAAGAAGAAATAGGAGAAGATGTAAAGGTTGGAGAATTAGAAATATTTTCCCAAATGGAGTTTACAATTCCGGATGGAAGAGAAGCAAAACTAACAAAGTTCTTAGCCAAATCTTTTTCAGGAACTCCAAAACTAATGGAACCAGAGATTTTTGATCATCTTAAATGGATACCAATAAAAAACTTCGAAAATTACTCAGTATCACCGGACCTAAAAGAACTAACAGAAAAAATGAAAAAAGAGTTACTTTAAACCCACTTAACATTCTTAAAATTATATTTAGTAGCTATCAAAATCAAATCAACTAACCACCAGATTCCAAAACCACCAAAAGTAATTAATTTTAATATGCCCGTGCCAATTTTTCCCATAATAAATCTATCAACTCCTAAACTTCCAAAAATTATAGACATCACAAGAGTCAAGACCCAATCAACTTTTCTTATCATATTTCTCTAAACATTCCACAATTTATATTACTTTTGGTACTTCCTAATAAATTCAGAAACAACTTTGCCCTCGACCTTCCCTCGATATTTGTTCATAACAATTCCCATTACAGCTCCGAAACTCAAATCTTTATTCTTCTCAACTATTTTTTTAATCTCTTTTTCTAATTCTAAAAAATCAACCTGTGCGTATATCTCTAAATTAATTTTCTTTCCCTTAGCAATATCAACCATAACTTCAAATGAACTCTCTTTATTCAAATTTCCTCCTTCTAAATTCTCCAAAACTAACCTAAAATCACTCTCTTCAAATTTATAATCCAAATTAAACCTTTTCTTAATATCTTTAGGAACTCCTACTAAAATATTAGCTATCAAATTCTTATCTAAATTATAGCTATATTCTTCAATAAAAATTCCTTCCTTCATCATAATCCTAGCAAAATCCGGATTAATCCCCATCTTTTCCAGCTTCAAAATTTTCTCATCTAATAATTCAGGTAACTCAATCTCTTTAAGAAGTTCTTTAGTTATTGGAAGTGGTTTAATATCCGTTTCTGGGTACATACGGCTAGCCCCTGGCATAGGCCTTAAAAATTTAGTAGATCCATCAGGTTCTGCTTTCCTAACTTCCTTTTTAACTTTTCCTCTAGACTGTCTTTTAACTTCATTCTCAATAATCTTAATCATACTTCTCAAATCTTGAAAACCTTTTATCTCAACTCTATTTCCATTTTTTATAGAAACATTAACATCCTGTCTGATACTTCCTAAACCTCTCTTAACTTTTGAAGTGCTTCTCAAAATCATTCCTAACCTTTCAGCGACTTCCTTACAATGTTCTGGATCTTTAATATCTGGATCAGTTGCAATTTCAATTAACGGAATTCCTAATCTATCTAACCTAAAAGTTATAGAACCTTTATCTTCCCTAATTCTCCTGGCTGCATCTTCCTCAACAGCAACAGAAGCAATTCCAACTCTCCCTTTAGAAGTTTTCAAAAAACCACCATAACCAACTAAAGCAGTCCTCTGAAAACCAGAAGTATTTGAACCATCAACAACAACTTTTCTCATTACCTGGATTTCATCAACTAACTTACACTCTAACAATAAACAAACTTGCAAAACTATATCTAAAGCATCCCCATTCAAATCATGTGGAGGTTCTTCATCTAATTCAACAGAACAAGTATGTTCTTTATAACCTTCATACTTAAACTCTTTATTCTTTAATGATTCAAACTCTGCAGCAATATCCTTCTCTCCACTTTCTCCTTCAGAACTCCTTAATCTTCTTTTAACTAAAATGTCGGGTTTTTCATCTCTTAAAATACTTGAACAAGAACAAAATAACTTATTAGTTTCTAACTGTTGATGTATCTCCAAACCAGCTTTGAATTTTAATTTTTTATAATCCATTAAATAAAAATTAATCAAAGATACTTTTAAAACTTATGTTTAGGCAGCATTCTCTCTTAATCTCTTCTCAAAGTCCGCCAAAGCTACTTCCAAATCATTAATGCCTCTTGCCTCTCCTCTTCCCCCATTTTGAGAGTCCCAAACCCCAAAAACATTCATTTCAGAAGAGTATTCAAATCCAATCGCATCATTAGGAGACGCACCAGGGCAACTAACTCTCCAGATAAAAAAATCAGGTTTTCGAGTATCTGTCCCCCACATTCCCCTTTGAAATCCCTTTTCTAAGTAAGGCTCTAATACTTCATACAATCTCTCTCCGATTTGATCAACATACTCTCTATCCATCATATTTAGCAAAAAATAGTTTATTTATAAGTTTTACTCAACAACCTCAGTATCAACCTTTTCCAAATTAAAATAACCACTACTAAAATTATAAGCTCCAGCATTCAAAAAAGTAATCTTATCCCCAACCTTAATTTCTTTATCAAAATAAACTTTATATCTAAATATATCTAAAGAATCAGGAGTTATTCCCTTTATTGTATAACAATAACCCTTCTCTCTTTCTCCTTCAACCAATAACCTAATATTTGCAACAAAAGTGTCCATTGCAGAATTATAAACAGAAGCATCCACAATTACATTATTATCATAAACATTAAAAACATTAGTCTCTAATCTAATCGAAGGGGCAGCAATAAATCTTCCAGGCTCAATTATCATCTTAATATTTTTTTCATTCAAAAACTCTCTCAACTCTCTAATTTTTTTAAAAATATGTTCACTTACTTCCTTCCTAAAATTTTTATATTCTGCAGGAATTCCCCCGCCTATATTAACCAAATCTAATAAAGAAAAATCTTCAATAGAATCTTCTAACTCTCCTTTCAAATTCCACTCTGAAACATTTTGAGTCTTCCTATGAAAATGAATTCCTAACTGCTTTATATTTTTATTATCTTTTAACTCCTTTAGTAGTTTATTCACTTCTTTTGAAGAAAAACCAAAAACAAAATGCTTCCCAGTATGAATTGTATGCTCCCTCAATCTCATCCTTAATAATAAATTTATCTCTCTATCTTCTTTCAATAATAAATTTAAATCATTAATATTATCAACAACAAAATTAGAAACTTCTTTAGGAATTTCTTTATTTCCTTGCAAGAAAAACCAAACGTTCTTACTTTCAACTTGTTTTAAATTATTAACAGAATGAATACTCAAAAAACACTTATCTTGAAGTAATTTTCCAACTTCCGGATTGCTCTTAAAAGAATACGAGACTTCATCAGATAAAGATTTCATTAACTCTAACTGCTCCATTACTTTACTCTTACTTAGTATGAATTTAGCCATGATTTTAGAGTAAACATAAGCTTTTTAAAGATTGTTTTTGAATAAATTTTATGAAAAAAGCAAAAAAAGATTGGAAATGTGGAACAGGAAGTAGTGGCTGCGGTGGGGCAGGATACTGTCTGGGTGTTCTTGGGGCTGCAATATATTACATATCAACCGCAACTTCATTCTGGTCTGGTGTACTAGGAGTTCTAAAAGCATTAGTTTGGCCAGCATTTCTAATATTTGAAATAATGAAGTATTTGGGGATGTAAAAGCCTAAAATAGGAAGGTTTATAAGGAGATTATTTTTTCGGACATTAAAATGGGCCGAATAAACTATACAAATCAGCATTTTTTGATTAGTGATGAATTAGCTAGGCAAGTTGTTGATTTGGCCGAAGTAAAAAGAGAGGATGTTGTTTTAGAAATTGGTCCAGGAAAAGGCATATTGACAAGGCATCTTTCTAAGCAAGCCAGGAAAGTTGTAGCAATTGAAAAAGATTCTTCAATGATTCCCCATTTAACTGAATTAGAAGAAGAATGTCCAAACGTTTCCATAATATATGGGGATGCATTGAGTTCAAAATGGCCAAAAAGGGCAAATAGACTAATTTCCAATATTCCTTTTAATATTTCTGAACCTTTGATTAATAGATTATTTGGTGAAAACTTAGAAGAATCCGTATTATTTGTTGGTGAAAGACTAGCAGAAGAAATGAGCTACGCTGCGAGGGGAAAGCCACGCACCAGATTGGGACTATTAAGTTCATGTTATTTTACTATTGAGACTTTGCTTGATGTAGATAGAGATAAGTTTGATCCAATCCCTGCTACAGATGCAAGGGTTATTAGTTTAACACCTTTAAGAAATGGACGTTTAAGAGGAGACCAAAATAGACAAATTATTAGATATATTTGGGATCAAGGCAGAAAGCCAGTAGGGATAGGCTTAGAGGGTGCCTTGGCAAACTTTACGTATCATAATTTTCCAAATAGCCAGTATATTCCTTCTTATCAATTCGTTTCTGAATTGGGGATTCCAGATAGAGTATTAGGCAAGCCAACAAGAAGTTTAACCGGAGATGAATTGATTTTGATCCATGATGCCCTGAGAGACAAAAAGTTTGCGAAAAAATTGAGAAACAAGGCAAGGAGATTTAGTTATGGGGATTATTCTTAGATAAATTTTTATATCTTTTTATTCTTAAAAAACATGATGGTAAAAGAAGCATTAACCCAAAACACTGAATTAGATCAACATTTCTTGATTGATAAATCTGTTTTAGATAAAGAAATTGAAATTTCAGAGATTACTAGAAAAGATAAAATTCTTGAAGTTGGTTCAGGAAATGGGGGTTTAACAAAAGAATTAGTTAAACATGCAAAATTTGTAAGATCCTTTGAAATAGATTCTTCATACAAAGAAGATTTAGACAATATAAAAGGAACTAATTTAGAAATTATTTTTGGGAATGCTCTCGACTATAGTTGGAAAGAATATGACAAAATTGTTTCAAATATTCCTTATTCAGTATCTGAGCCATTAATTATGAAAGTTTTAGATACAAAGATTAATTTAATTGTTCTAATTGTTGGAGAGAAATTTAAGAATGTAATTGAGAAAAATGAAACGAAGGCAGGAATAATTACTAATTTATTTTTTGATGTTAATTTTATTTTGAAAGTTGATAAGAAGTCTTTTTTACCTGCTCCAAGGGTAAATTCTTGGTTGATTAAACTTACAAGAAAAAGTAATCTAAACAAAGTAGAAAGGGTAATTCAAGGCATATTTAAGAGAAAAGGAAAGCTGAAAAATACAATTCTTTATTCTTTAGTTGAAGAAGGTAAAACAAAAAAAGAGTCTAGGGCGATTATTGATAAATTGGATTTGTCAAATATTGAATTAGAAAAATCAAATAAATTAGTGAGTGGAAAAAGCATACTAACTTTAGTTAATTTTTTAAATTCCATTTAGTATCGAAAGAGACTAAATTCATAAATTCTTCTTTTAGGTTACTATTTTCTTCAAATTTCCCAGAACATTCAGAAGTTATCATGTTGCCATTAAACTTTTTTACCCCTCTAAGTTCTTTACAAAAATGTCTTGCTTTTAGTATTAAAATAGCCCCTTTCGGATTTACCTCATTTTGAATTTCATCCATAACTTGCCTTGTTAATCTTTCCTGAACTTGTAGTTTTGAACTGTAAAAGTCAATTAATCTTGCAATTTTTGAAAGGCCGATTAAATTCTTACCTGGAATATACCCAAAGTAATACTCTCCAAAGAAAGGAACCCCATGATGTTCGCAGTGACTGAAGAAATAACCTTTATCGCAAATAATTCCGTTGCTTGATAAACCATCTTTCCCGTTTTCAAATTGAGTTATTGATGGCTTGTTTTTTTCATCATATCCCTTGAAGATTTCAGAGTACATTTTAGAAATCCTTTTGGGAGTTTCTTTAAGCCCTGGCCTTGAAGTATCTTCTCCAATCTCTTCTAATATTTGTTTCCAAAGTTTTTCTATTTTTCCAAAGTTCATTTTAGACACCTGTTGCTTGATCCCATATCATCAATTGTAATCTTGGACTAAAATTAAAACCATTTTTTTTGCACAACTCCACAATTGTTTCGCCTCTTTCTATTAATTTTTGTCTCGTTGATGCTTGGGGCATTATCCAAACTCTTTCTGAAGCGATGTTATATCTTTCTAAAAAATCATGTTTTATTTCATGTATATCTTTTTCATCTTCTACAACAAACTTAAATTGTGCTTTATTATTGGCTGCGAACCAAGATAGCGCACTAGAGTTTATTCTCCTTTTGGGCATACCACTATTTGAGGTTTTTGGAGAAACGTTATATTGATCCACAACCTTATCTAACCCAGCCGAGGGTTTGATAGTTCCATTAGTTTCTATCTCTGTATATGGGCTAACTTGGATTGATTCTCTTAAAAAACCTTCAATGTCATTTTGTTGGATAAGTGGCTCTCCTCCAGTGATAATTAAATGAGCCCCTCTTTCTAAGGCCTCATCGTATCCTTTATCTCTAAATAAGTTTGACAGGCCATCATTTGAGTATGATCTGCCTCCTTCCCAGACTTCGACAGTGTCACACCATTTGCATAAAAGATTACACCCTTGTAGCCTTAGAAAAACAGCAGGTTTACCTATAGTTGAGCTTTCTCCTTGCACTGAAAAGAAATGTTCACTTACCCTCATTTTTCTCCTTCGTATATTGCAACGCTTGTTGGGGTTTCTTGCCAATAAATTTTCATTAATTTAATATTTTCAGGAAGCTTTAATTTTACTTTGTTAAAAGCCCATTTTGCCAGATACTCTGCTGTGGGAGGTTCATTAGTAACTAAGAATCTTTTATTTCTAGATTTAATGAATTCTAAATCTTTTTCATCGTCTTTCCAGACAGCAAATCCATGATCAAGACAATCATGCACTTCCTCAGTTAATATTTTCTTTATAATAATAAAATCGCAAACCATCCCCTGGTTACTAGATCCCTCCTCTCCACATATTTCTCCCTTGACTACTGCAGTTACTTTTGCCCTATGGCCATGAATTTGATTGCAAAAAGAGAAGTGATTTGGAAGAGTATGTCCATAATCTAATTCTATGCTTCTTGAAACAGTAGCAATATTCATAATTAGATTTCAATTTAATCATTTATATTAATATCTTTTAAAATAGTTTCCAAATGATAAGAAAAATTAAAATAATTTATGTTTTGTAAACTAAATTAATTTACTTTCTAAATAAGAAGGCCTTTTTGGTAGAAAATTTATGTTTTTAATAATATCAATAATAGTTGTAAGCTGAAAAGATTCAATGATCCCCGGACATTCTTCTCTAAATTGATCCATTAACTTTTTGAATTCTAGGGGATCTTTTGTTAGAACGTCGATATTTAAAATATCTGAAACTCCTTTTGATATGAATATTACCCTTTCATGTTCGGATAAATAGTAAATCAATTTTTCCTCTTTGGTCTTATCTATTCTCAGATTAAGAGTATTCCACATATATCCAAGTTTAATGAAGTTTACTATGGGCCTAAAACCAAGTATTACCTCTTCCTCTATCAAATTATTAATATGTTTTTTTAGGGTCGGAATCGATAAATTTGATTTTTTTGATAACTCAACTAAATTTATTCTAGATTCTTTTGATAATATTTGCAATATTTTATAATCAAGTTCACTAATTTTTTTCCTCCCTCCTTGACCGGCTGTAAATTTTTTAGGAGATGGTTTTTCTGGATTAAACATTTTAATGTGCAATGAATGGTTTTCAGTATTTTCAAAAATAAAATGCTCAACAATATTTTCCTTAAAAATACTAAATATTTCAACCATTGTTTCATTTAACTCTGAGATTTCTTCATAAAAAACTGCTACAATCAAGTCCCATTTTCCATAGCAAAGCCCTACCCATCCTACATTTTCAATGGGGGAAATCTCCTCTATTTTCTCTCTCATCTCTTTATTTCTTAGATTGAGTCGCAGGGATATTGTAGCACAATCGAAACCTATTTTATGGTAGTCAACCACAGACCAATAACCATGGATAATATTTTCATTTTCCATTCTTTTTATCCGATTGCCTAGTACTTGTTTTGAGATTCCAACCTCTTTTGCTATTTTGGAATTTGGAGTCCTTAGATTTTTTTCCAGTTCAAAGATAATTTTTTTATCAATCTTATCAATCTTACCAATCTTTTCCATATCTTTACATAATATAAACAATATATATAAATCTTTCTTATTTGTAAACTTTTATGATAAAAAGCTAATTAAGGAAGATAAAATAAACTACCTTATGTACGTTCTTGGTGTTAATGGAATAGGAGAAAGAAGCCATGATGCTTCTGCTTGTCTTTTTAAGGATAATAAACTAGTTGCTTTTGCTGAAGAAGAAAGATTTACTAGAAAAAAGCATGCTTATGACTCTGCACCCCATAATGCCATTAAGTTTTGTCTTGAAGAGGCCAAAATTTCTGAGAAAGATATAGATACTGTAGCTTTTGGCTGGGATTATAAAAAGCTTTTTTCTTTGGCAGGGAGAGATACAATCGGAAAAAGAGAACTGATAACTAAAATTTTTCCTAGAAAATATTTCCAAAAAATAAATCCAAGAATTGTTTTAATCGAGCATCATTTGGCTCATGCTTCAAGTGCGTATAGGTGTTCAGGATTTAAAGATGCGGCCATACTTGTTGTTGATGGGCAAGGAGAGGATATTTCTACTAGTATATGGTCTGGAAAAAATGGAAAAATAGATTTAGTGAAGAAGTTCCCCATAAAAGATTCAATTGGTTATTATTATGATGCTGCAACAAAGTTTTTGGGATTTGGCCATAATTGTCCTGGGAAAACTATGGGCCTTTCATCTTACGGAGATTCAGATTATGATTTTTCTAGTGAGATAATAAAAAAAGATAAGGATTACAGTTTTGATATCAACTTAGGAAATTCATGTAGTTTAGATTATCAAGAAGAAATCGTTAAGAGGTGGATTAGTAAATTTGAGAAAAGACAGAAAGAACAAAAAGTAAAATATAGTTTTGATAAACAAAATGGTTTACAAAAAGAAGAATTAATATTTTCCCAACTGAATAAAAATTTTGCATCTAGTGTACAAAAATCAGTCGATGAGTTGATGGTCCATTTATCTAGAAGCGCAATTGATTTGGCAGGTTCTAAGAATCTGTGCATAGCAGGAGGAGTTGGTTTAAATTGCGTGGCAAACGGTAAGGTTTTAGAATCTGGTATTTGTGAAAATATTTTTGTTCACCCAATAAGTAATGATGCTGGCGTTAGCATGGGGGCCGCCATGGAGGCTTTGTCTCAAATGTCTGAGAATCCAGATTTTAAGATGGAATCTGTTTATCTTGGTCCAGATTTTGGAGAAAATGAAATTTTATGTGCGTTAGAAAATAAAAGTTTGACAAATTTTAAAAAATTAGAAAATCCTGCCAAGAGTGCCGCTAAGTTTATATCGGAAGGGAAAATTGTTGGGTGGTTTCAGGGAAGAATGGAGGCGGGGCCTCGGGCCTTGGGGAATCGAAGTATATTGGCAGATCCTACCAGTTCCCATATGAAAGATCTTGTAAATAATGTTAAGGGGAGGGAATTGTGGAGGCCTTTATGCCCTAGTATTTTAGAAGAGTATAAAGATGAGTACATAGATTCCTCTGTAGACTCTCCCTTTATGATTTTAAATTTTAAAATAAACGGTGAAAGAAAAAAGGAAATTTCTTCTGTTGTGCATATCGATGGGACCGCAAGAGTACAAACTGTTAGCAAGCGAACTAATCCTCTTTTCTGGGAAGTTATTAAAGAATTTCAGAATATTAAGGGAGTTCCCGTTCTGTTGAATACTTCTTTTAATTTGAGGGGAGAGCCAATTGTATGCGGGCCCAATGATGCGTTAAGAACTTTTTTCTCAAGCAAAATGGATATACTAATAATGGGAGATTATTTGGTTGAAAAATGAAAAAAATATTAGTTATTGCACCACATCCAGATGATGAAGTTATTGGATGTGGAGGCACAATCTTGAAAAATATTTCTAAAGGAAATGAGGTTTACGTTCTTTTTATGAGTTATTTGGGAACCAAGGAGAGAGAAATAGAAGCAGAAAAAGTAAAGAATTTTATGGGGATTAAGGAAATTAGTTTTTTGAATATTGATTGGCCGATTGAATTTAACGAAAAGAATTTAAAAAAAATCATTAAATCACTTAGGAATATAAAACCAGATATTGTTTTTTGCCCTCACGAGGATGAATCAGACAGAGATCATAGAAAAACCAATGAAATAGTGAATGAAGCCTTATGGATGGGTGGAATTTCTATATTTGAAGAAGAAGGCTCTCCTTTGCCAACAAACCCTTCTCTTTTGTTATATGAAGTTCATACCCCCATTAGGGGTGCTAACTATTGTGAGGATATTTCAGAAGTTATAGGAAAAAAAATAAATGCATTGAGGTTATATAAATCTCAGATAAAAAGTAAAAGATATGATGAGTCTGTTAAATCGTTAAATAGGTTTAGAGGGATTATGGATGCTAATACTGAATACGCGGAGGTTTTTATTATAAGAAAATGGCAGAACCCAATTTAAGTATAGCAATTTCGATTTTGGACGATTGGAGAGTTCATGATTGTTTGGCATCTATAGATTTTCCAGCAGAAGTACTAATTTTTGTAGATAAAAGAACAGATAAAAAACTTATTGAGTCACTGAAAAAATATAATTTTAGAATTGTTAGTATGGAAAGATTTTCGTTTTCAAAATTCTATAATCTTGGAATATCTGAATCTTCCAAAAATAAAATTTTTTTTATGGATTCTGATTGTGTATTTATTAAAGGTGCTTTATCGAAGTTGTATAACCATTCGAATTCATGTTCAATTGCAAAAGCCAGAGTGAGGTTTGATCACAATTCTTGGTTGTCTAAAATTATTTCAAAGGCAAGGGAATTTACAACCTCTGATTCTCCAAATCTATATATCCCTGGGCCAATATTTGATAAAGAAGTTTTTGATAAAGTGGGTAAATTTGACGAGAATATGCATCATACAGTAGATAACTATATGTCTCAAAAGATTATAAGAGAAGGGCTAGACTGGAAGTACTTTAATTTTGATATTATCTTACATGCCCCCCTAACAATAAAAGAAGATTTAAGATCTGCATTTAGATATGGTCTCGGGAGGAGTAAGAGATATAAATTAGAAAAAAAGAATAATCCGAAATTTTTTAGAGAATTTTTGGATAGATTAATACAAGGTACTGAAAGAAAAGGGGTAACTACGGGCATTTATTTGTCAATTTGGTCACTTATGTTAAACTTGGGATTCATAAGAGGGAAATATTTGTTAAAAAATGATTAAAATAAAAAGTCAGATTGGTAAGGTTAAAGATGAAATAATAACTGCTGAAGACCTGAAAATTCAAAGTGACTTCAATGTCGATGATCTTGACTCCATTTCAAAAACTGCTGTATTGTTGACTATTGCTGGCTATAATGAGGTTGACGAAATAGAGATATTTGGTGAGGACATCTCTAATATAATCGAGGATTATCAGAAATTTCTAGATTGTAATCTCAATTTTTCTGCATCTCCTAGAGAGTTTTCCATATCTGCAAAGTATTCTCCAAATTTAAAACAAAATCCCTCAGACAAAACTAATGACTTGGATTATGATGTTGTTCTCCTATTTAGTGGAGGAATTGACAGTGTTGCAGGTTTATTGTATTGTCTTGATAACAATAAGAAAGTTTTGCCAGTGTGGGTTGATTTTGGGCAGGGAAATCAGAGAAAAGAAAAAGAAATTGTTGAGGATATTGCAAAAAAGCTTAAAATTCAATTGAGAGAAATAAATATAGACTTAAAAAAGTTTGTTGCTAAAGGAGAGAAAAGATGGAAAAATGGAATTGTCCCCGCAAGAAATCTTATGTTATTATCCTTAGTACAAACTTTATCTAAAAATGGCTCAAGCAAACCAATAGAATTTTTTCTGTGTGCAAGTAAAGATGAATACAAGAGCAAAAATAATGATAAAAGTCCATATTTTTATAATTCTCTGAGTACAATTTTTTCACGATTAGCCAATAAGGAAATTAAAGTAACTTCTCCTTTTTTGTTATACAATAAGGCAGAAATTATGTCTTATTGGAAAAGGTGCTGGGATAATAAGTTTGGAATAACAATTAAAGATACAATAAGTTGCTATGAAGGAAATAATTGTGGAAAGTGTAAGGCTTGCTGCTATAGGAAAATCAATTGTTTAGCTTCTGGATGTGAGGATAATAAATCTATTGCAAATCCATTCAAAGACGAGTCAGGGTTGTTAGTAAAACACTATATTAAGGAATTTGACAATTGGGGGATATCTAGGAAGGTTGATTTTTTGATAGCATTGGAGAAAGAGTATGATTTACTATCTCAAGAAATTAAGGATTTTTATAATTTTAAGCAAGTGAAATATAAAGATCTCGTAAATAAGAGGAAAGAATATCTTAAAGAATTTGTTTTGAAGTAGACATTTCTAAAGAAAAAGGGAACAAAAATGGATTTATAACAATTATTGTAATGAAAAACTTATTCAACACTATAAATAGAAATAAAATTATTAAAAATTTAAGTAGATTTATAAATAATTCTAACTTACTTTAATTATGAAAGTTATTGAAAAGAAAATTTGGCCAGATATGTTTGAAAACGACAAAAAATTACCAGTTGATTTTAGATTAGCCGATTTTGATTTGGAAGATGGGGATCAAATTAAATTTAGAGAGTGGGATCCTGAAACTAAACAATTTACAGGAAGAGAATATACTAAAACTGTAAGAAGAGTTACAAAACATAATAGTCCAACAAGATATTGGAAGCAAGAAGAACTAGAAAAGCATGGAACATATATTATAGAATTTGAAGAGTTTTGGAAAACTGCAAAGAAATAGAAACCTTTATATACAATTGTTTCAATAAAGATACATATGTATCAAAAAAGAAACAAGGAACTAGAAGTAATCTCCCTATTTAGGACAAACTATAAGGCCAGATTTTATCTAAGAGAAATAAGTAAACTATCAAAATTACCCCTTAAAACCTGCCAAACCACCCTAAACTTTCTAGAAAAAAATAAAATACTAAACAGCAAAACAGAAGGGAAAAACAAATACTTCTCATTAAATCTAGAAAACATTCAAACCAAATCTTTCTTACTTCAATCAGAAATATATCAAACAGACAATTTCATAAAAAAATACCCACAAATAAAACTTTTCTTAAAATCTATCAATAACAACACACCATTAATAATATTTGGAAGTTTTGCAAGATTTAAAGCAGAAAAACATTCAGATTTAGATTTATTAATTATTTCAGAAAAAGAAACAAATCTACCATTTCATTTACTGCCAATAAAAACCCACAAAATTAATTTAACAGAAAAATCTTTTAAAAAATCCATACAACAAGAAGCATTAATAAAAGAAATAGAAGAAAACCACATAATTTTAAATAATCATTCTTTTTACATAAGTATAATGTGGAGTTATTACAATGAATAAAAAATTAAATTGGTGTTTTAAACTAAAAGATGGATTAAAAGTAGTTGAACCAAACGGAAGACTATCAAAATCCTATTTAGAGCAGGCAAAGTCATCGTTATTAAGGGCAGAAAAAGATTTTGAAGATAAAGATTTGCTTTGGACTACAGTAAAGATTTATTATGCAGAATACTATGCACTTTATTCATTTCTACAGAAAATTGTGGTTAAGTGTGAGAACCATACTTGTTCCATATTGACAGTTACTGTTTTATTAGGCAAAGACAAAACAAAAATAATTAACGTGCATAAAGAAAAAAGAATAGATGCACAATACTACATGAAAGTAGATCAAGAAAGTAAGGTCGAAGCAATGCTACAGGAAGCAAAGTTATTTGTAGCAGAATTTGATGAGTTTGTTTCTAATTTAACAGAATCAGAAATAAATAGTTATAGAGAAGAAGTTTCTTAATGAAAACTACAAAAATTAACTATTTTCATAAAAAAATTGTAATTATAGTTAATTTATGACAATTAAAATTGAATGAGGAAAACTGCAAAGAAGTAAAGTTAGTTATCTTACATAAGAACTATTCAATGTAGAATGGATGAATTTCTGGAGGATTTCCTAAATATTCCTTTGGTTTATCACAAACATAAACAACTCTTGGGGGAACCTTCTTCTTTTTGAAGTATAACCATGACTTGATTATCTCCTACAAATCCCTTCTTTATCATCCCTTCATATCTTTTTTTCAATGCCCTTACTGTTTCTTCCCTAACTTCAGTTACAGGGTCAAAAATTGCTGCTTTTACAAGTGCTTCTAATGTTTCAAAATCTCCGCCCTCATTTGCTTCAAATACTTTTCTTAATTTAATCATTTTAGCTATTAATGGGTAATATTGCTCCTTTTATAAATGCTATTTTTTAGGCTATTCTAGAAGAAAACTGCTAAGAAGTAAATTTATTCTCTACCCAAAAACTCTCTAATCAACGTAGATTTATGTTCTCTATCAGTCTCCGAATAAGTTTGAGCTTCAGCTTCCAATGCAAAACATGGAACTTTAACAGAATCTAATGAAAATTTTACCAACCCACCATTCAAGAATTTACTAACATACAGTCCTTCAGACCCCTCTCCGATAACCTGAATGGGAACATTATCTATCAAGAAAGTCACTTCAAATTTTTTCGTATCTAACTCACTTAGAGGTTCTAACTCCTTAACTTTAGAAACGTCAAAATCCGAAAATATCTCTCTTATTTTACTTAAATCCTCTAACTGAACAATAATATCCAAATCATTAGGATTTATATCAATTCCTTGCAAATTCATATTTGTGCTCCCAACTAAAGCCCACCTAATATTCTTATTCTCCAATCTCTCACAAATTAATTTTATGGCATATTTAAAATTTTCATTCATTACCAATTAAATCACCTCAACCAAATAAATCTTCTTTCAACTTTTCTAATAATTTAGGGAATAATTCCCTGGCTTTCTCAGTTTTAACTCTCTCTGGAAACTCTCTAGACCACAAATCAACAACTTTCTTATAACTATTTTCAGAATATTTCTCTTTAACATGTTCAACACATAATTTACTCAAGGAATCCGCATCAACAATTATCTCTTCATCTTCAGCCCTCGATTCATGCCTATCTGCCGCATCAATCAAACGAATAACAATTTTAATATCTTCCTCACTAAAATCTAACTTATCTAAAACCTCTCTAACAAAAGTAGAAGTATTTTTATTTGCTTCATCTTCAAATTTTAACATTTCATCAAAATTTACTTTTCCTTCTTTCAAAACACCACTCCATCCGATATCGTGCAAATATGCAGCAACAATCAATAAATCTAGGTCACTTCTTTCCTCTCCAAGAACCTTGATCCATTTGACAACCCTTAAAGCATGGTTCCAATCGCCAGATCTACATTTATCAAAATAAGGTTTTGCAACCCCTACTAATTTATCTTCATTCATAATAAAAAAAGAAGGCCAGTTTATAAAAACCTTGCGAAAAATAAAAACTTATTTAAACAATCCTAACCAACCTTAACTATGAAAATAACAAAATTCGCTCAATCTTGCATTTTACTAGAAACAAAAGGAAAAAGAATATTAGTAGACCCAGGAAACATACAATTTGAAGAATCCTTACTAGATGAACACTGGAAAGATATTGATATTCTACTAGTTACACACAAACACGGAGATCATATTCATGTTCCAGCTCTAAAAAGAATAATGACAGAAAAAACAAAATTCTACACAAGTCAAGAAGTTAAAGATGCATATCCAGAAATCTCTCCAGAAATAGTTAAGGAAGGGGATTTAATAGAACTTGATGATATTAAGATAGAAGTAACTAAAGCAGTTCATGGATTTTTACCGCATTTGAAAGGTGGAAAAGAGATTAATGAAAATATTGGTTTTATAATAGATGATGGTGAAAAAAGATACTATTTTACTAGTGATTCCATATGTTTTGATAATGATTACAAGTGTGATGTTGTTTTTGTTCCAGTTTGTAATCATGGCTTAGTTATGGGTTCTTTTGAAGCAGCAGCATTTTCTAAAAAACTTGGTGTTTCTTTAGTTATTCCTGTACACTATGATAATCCTTCTTATCCTGTTTCTTTAGATAAAGTTCGAGAGGAGTTTTCTAAGTTGGATTTGAATCTTAAGGTTCTTGGTATTGGTGAGAGTTTAAAGGTTTTGGATTAAGGCTTTTAAGGGTTTTTATTACAACAATATTTATAAATTTCTCTAACCCTGCATATATACAATGTCAAAAAAATTTGGAATTGGGATGACACAAAAGCAAGCAGATGAATTTTGGAGAGAACTAGTTATGATGCTCATAGGTGTTCCACTCCTTATAGTGATTGGAGTAATGGTTATTGATGCCCTTTTGCAAGCTGCTTTAGGAAATGGATTTGGATTTGCAAAATACCTGCTTTATGGGATTGGATTTATTGGGTGGGTTGTTGCAATGTATAAGAAATACCTGGGCAAGATACTAAATGGATGAAAACTACAATATTAATGAAAATTTTATAAAAAAGATAAAATCCATGAGTAAAGAACAAATGGAAAAACTTTTCCTGAGTTTACCAAGAGAAAAAGCGGCAGGATACAAAGAAATTTTTATGAGGGTTGTGATGCTAGAAGAATTCTATCAAATTCTTTCTAATTTACCTAATGGATCATTCAAAAATACATTTAACCTATCAATAAAAAATATTGGCGGAAATCCCGCTGATTCGTTAAGAGATTACATCATTCTGGAGATTAGAAAATTCTATGAATTAGTCCACAAGGAAAAAAAGATTGGGCTTCCGCCCATACCAGAATACTGGACTAAATTAAGAGATATTCGAGACTTTAGGATTGCACACCCTACAAAAAAAGAGTTAAAATCTAATGAAGATGTTGAAAAATTGTATAGGCCAATTAATGAAATCGGCCTAGACAAAATTATAGAAGAATTTAAGCAACATGCCAAACTATGTATAGGTCTTGTGAATGAATCTGATGATAACCCATAAAAGAAAATGAAATCTCAAAGAATAAATAAAGGGAACATTAGAGACAGAATATCCCAATTAGAGTACAATAGAAATAAAAAATCCAACGAGGATCAAAGAACAATATCCGTATTGGTTACTATCTTATCAGTAGGGATGGCCATTTATATTTTTGAACTTGTTAAACTTGAAAAAAATGTTCCATTACTCATATTTCTCACATTCGTTCTGATCACAGTTGGAGCCTATGTCTTTCTTCATAAACCTACTTTTAAAGAAGATAAAGAAGTAAGGAGATTATACAATATTTTATTGAAAAATAATAAGAAAAAAGAAAACGTCAACAAGCCCGACGGCGACTAAGTCTACAGCACAAAAGATTTAATTAAAGATTGAATTGATATAAATAAAACAAATATACCGACAACGAATATAGTTATTCTATAAAATCGTCTGTAAAGGGGATGCCTAACCGCCTTTCCAAATTCTTTCGAGAAAGCAGTATTAGTCTTAACCATTAGGAAATACATAGTTTTGTTGAAAAATACCATTAAAATACCCAACGCTAACAATGATACATCTAAAAAAAAGCTGACAAATTCAACCATCCAACAACCCCCCTCCACTAAGCTCCTCAAGAACACTAACCATCACCAAAGGAAAGGTAAACGAAACATCACCAATAACAGTAACAGCATCCGAATCATCTTTAATCTTACCCCAACTTTTAGCTTCATTAGTCGAAGCACCCGACATAGAACCAGAAGAACTTGAAGCAGTTGTCATATAAACAGCATAATCCAATCCACCATTCAACAAACAAGCCAAAATAGCATGATGCTTACTAATACTCCCTCCTAAAGATATCAAACCTTTCTTCTCATCTTGTGAAGTACTAAATAATATATTACTAAAATCTTTAACTACATCAACAATAAAGTCTGAATGATCCTGCTGAAACATAAACAAATGAAAACCAAAAGCCCCATCAGTCACAGCCGGACAAAATATTGGAACTTTCTTCTTAGCAGCCTGAAATAATATAGAATCCTCATCTTCCAACTCATTTCCAATTTCTTTAAAAATCTCTGAAGGAGTAATCCTTTTCTGTTTAGAATAAATCTTTTTCAAGTAAGGCTTCATCAAATCCTCAAACTTTGCATAAGATTCTGATCTAATATACAAATTTCCAACCCTATTTACTCCTTTCTCATATAATTCAACATCATCACTTCCAAAAGAACCAATTACAAAATCTTCATTATTAGCTTTCATAATATCTTCTTCCAAGCCGCCTACAGTTGTAACAACAACATCTACTAATCCTAATTTAATTAACTGTGCAAAAAAACCTCTTAAACCAGAAGTAACCATATTCGAAGTAAAAGTTAAGTAAATCTTACAACCATCCTTCTTCATCTTAACTATAGTTTCCTTAGCTCTTTCTAAATGAACAGATTGAAAACCAACTTTACCTAAAGAATTAACTAAGGTAGCTACATCCATTCCTTTCTTCCACTTAAGATCTTTAACTAAATCCATTAAAAACAGCTAAAATACTAAACTTTTAAACCTTTCCAAATAAACAACGATAGTTATTTAAACCTAAAAATTAACCAACAAACTACAATGAAAGAATTTAATGTAATAATAGAAAAAGGAGAAGATGGCTACTTAATCTCAGAGGTAGTCGGACTTCCAGGATGTCATACTCAAGCTAAAACCATGAACGAGTTATTAGAAAGAACAAAAGAGGCTATTTCTGTATACTTAAAAGAAAATACAGAAGATCTATCTATAACATCAAAATTTGTGGGAATACAAAGGGTTGAAATTGAAGCATAAAAATGTCAAAGTTACCCCTCTTAGATGCAAGAAAAATCACTAAAATTCTTAAAAAATTAGGGTTCGAACTAAAAAGGCAAGAAGGAAGTCATATGTTTTTCAAACACCCAGATGGTAGAACTACAGTAATTCCAAACCATCCTGGAGAAAAAGTAGACAGAGGGTTACTAAACAAAATAGTAAAACATGATATTAAACTTTCCAGAGAAGAATTCATGAAATCAATTTAAAATCTTTAACTAAATCCATAGAATTAAGCCTTAATAATTAACTTTTAAACCTTTCTAAATAATACAGGTGACCACAAATAAACCAAAATGTAGTCACCTAGAACCAAAACTTTTATATATCACTATGATATCATTAGTATATCATGAACACACAAATACATGTAAGGGTTCCAAAAGCTTTACTAAACCAAGTAAAAGAAATCTCAGAACTAAAAGGTTACTCAAGTGAACAAGAATATTTCAGAACAGCCCTAAGAGAAAAAATTGAAGAAGATAAAAAGAAAGAAGCTCTAATTAAATTAAAAGAACTTTACGGATCTGTTCCTAATCTAAAACAATTAACCAAGAAAGAAAAAGATAAAATAGCAAGAAGTCTATAATGATTCAGGTAAAACAACTCTGACCAAATCAGGGAAATCCTTAATATTTCTAGTAATTAGGTAATCCACGTATAATCTCTTCGCTAAAACAGAGTGTAAACAATCTGAATAAGGTAAATTATATTTTTTAGATATTTTGTTTGCAAATATTTTATCCTTTTTCGAAGTTTTTACCTTGATAACAGTATTATTTGTGTTTAACCAATCAAGAACGTCAGTTATATATTCATTATCCAATCTATATTCTAACTCTTTTAACAGCAAATCAGAAATAATTATTTCATTTCCCTCTTCTATCATTCTTCTAAAAAATTCAAAAGCCATTAACCCCAAATCTCTAAACCTATCCTTTCTTTTTGCCAAATAATCAATAAATATATTGGTATCCACATAAACTCTCATACTAACAAATCATATTTTTTATTTATAAGCATTATTTAGGTACTTGACAACATACTTTCTAAAAAGGTTGAAATTGCTGTTTAGTCTTCCTCTTTAATAATTTCTTTTGTTTTTTATTCATTCTAATCCTCTTTTCATACATTTCTTCATCAAAGTAACACACACTTGGATTAATCTTCTTAATTAGCTTAAAATCCCAAAACCAATCTCTAAAACCATCTCTCCAATCATCCCAGTCGTCATAAAAAATATCTACAAACAAATCATATTTAATCAAATCTTTTTTAGAAATGTCAGACCTAGGAGTTACATAGCCACTATGCCTTCTCTTTTTCTTTGATACCATCGGAATACCTCCGAACATCCTCCACTTAAGCCACCTTCCAAGCAGCCAAAGCAAATTACTCAGTTTCGAGCTGAATGTTCTTACGGCATTCCTTGATTAACTCCAAAAATCATCTTATCCAACAAAGAAATATTAGCTTTTAAATCTTGCTAAAATTTAAGGTGACCACAAATAAACTAAAATGTAGTCACCCATAACCAAAACCTTTAAATATGTAGTCACCCATAAATTAACTATGCATGTAGAAAAAAGAAAAGCAGGAAAAAGAACAAAATACTACTTAGCACATTCCTACAGAGAAGGAAAAGAAGTCCATAAATTTAGAAAATATCTAGGTCAAGATCTAAAAAAAATAGAAGAAAGAAAGAAAATAGCAGAAAAACTAATCCTAGAAGAAATACACAAATATAAAATAATAAGAGATCCTTTACAATTTAAACTCTCAAAAGAAGAAATAAAAGAAATAAAAAAGCTAGAAAAAGAAATTCCTTTAAAAATATCTCACTTATCGGAAAAAGATTGGAAAATTTTCTCAGAAATATTTACATATAATACAAATGCAATAGAAGGTTCCAAACTAAACCAAAAAGAAGTAAATAATCTTTTAGAGAAAGACAAATGGCCAGACAAATCAAAAGAAGATATTGCTGAAACATATGGAGTTGACGAAGCAATAAGGTTTATAAGAACAACAAAAGAATATATTTCAATAGACTTAATCAAACAAATACACAAAATTGTTTTTAAAAATTCTAAATCATTTGCAGGAAAACTCAGAAAAAAAGGAGAAGACGTAGTTGTCTTGGATGGAAGAGGAAATATTGTCCATGAAGGGGCCTCACAACCAAGAATAAATCACTTATTAAAAGAACTTGTCAATTGGTACAAAAAAAACAAGACAAAATATCCTGCACTGATTCTCGCCGCAGTAGTCCATAATCAATTTGAAAATATACATCCTTTTGCAGATGGAAACGGAAGAGTCGGAAGAATTTTATTAAATAATATTTTAATTAAGCACAATTTGCCCCCAATAAATATTGATTTTAAGAATAGAATTGAATATTATAATACACTAAAAGAATATGAGTTAAACAAAAACTTAAAACCTACAATTACTTTTTTTATTAAAGAGTATAAAAACTTGAAAAAAGAATTGAACCTTTAACTAAATCCATTAAAAAAGAGTACTTAACAATTTTTATTTCCAACCATCAACCCATTCTTTATCAGATTCTCTCAAAAAACCTTTAATTCCAGAATAGTCATCAATTCCTCTCCCATCTAAAAATTTCATAAATCTCTCATAATGACTATAATCTTTACTTCCTACGTGACCATATCCGTTATCTTCTAAAATATCTAAAGCTATCTTGTCTGCAAATCCTTCTTGTACCCACCTCGGACCCACGTCGCGATTAAAATAACTCCTTCCAAGTATCTTTAAGTGTGCAACATGTCCTAATTCATGAAGTCCAATCTGCATCATATAATTCATATTTGGTGCCTCAGAAATAATAGTACTAGGATAATACACAATCAAAGAATCAGATTTACAAGTAGAAACAGGACTAGCAAAAGGGTCTCCATATAATAAAAGATTAACTAATGGATCAAAAACCCTCCCCAGAACTTCAAACCAACTCTTTCTACCAAATTCAGCAGCACTCAAAAAATTAACATCTCCCAATTCAACACCAACCATAGTTTCAATATTTTTCTTCATCCCAGGAAATTGATTACGAAAAAAAGGACCAACATCTTCTTCCCTAAATTCTTCCTCAAACTCTACTAAGTAACTTTCCATTAAAAAAAGGAGAAGTATAATAAATTTTTAAACTTTCCTACCATCTCGAGCCTGTTCAAGAATTCCTTCTAACTCATTGAATAAGGTACTTCCAGTCTCCCTATCCTTAGAAGCAACAGCAATATTAGTCATTCCTAAACCTAATTTGTGACTAATTAACACTGCACAACCATCATAATACAAAGACCATTCAATTAATTCATGTCTAGATCTTAACTGAGTGACGCCCTCCTTCGAATCCAAAGTCTCCTGCACTTGTAAATAATCTTCCTCAGAAGTTCTCATATATGATTTGTCACGTATAAATGCCATAAAAAAGGAGAATGATAATAAATTTTTAAATCTATCTACCAAAAACTAACTAATTAAAAAAAAGAAAATAAAAAAAATTCTAAGAAATACTACCTAATTAAGAGATTTACTCTTTAGCTACATTAACGGCTTTTGGTCCTCTATCTCCTTCTTCTACATCAAAATTAACTGCGTCGCCTTCATTTAATCTGGCATTCTCATCAGCTAAACCTGATTGATGTACAAAGTATTCAGAACCATCTTCTCCGGAAATAAATCCAAAGCCTTTCTGCTCATTGAAAAATTTTACTGTACCTTTCATTTGTAAACCTCCCTATTGATTATCATCTTTACCTTCTTTTTAAACCTTTCCAATTTCGACTTTTACTCCTAAAAGGACGCTTCCCACCAAATTCACTCTTAACTCTAATGGGAACAATTCTTTCAATATATGGCTTCTCAAGCCTATCTACTCTAAAATTGGAGAATTCTCTCTGAACTCTTCTAAAGTTATCATAATCTCTATCACTTAACAAATTAATAACCATTCCTTCCTCTCCTGCTCTAGCAGTTCTGCCAATCCTGTGGACATAATCCTTCGGGTCATTTGGAACATCATAATTGTAAACATGACTTACTCCGTCTATATGTAATCCTCTAGCGGCCACATCAGTACAAACTAAAACTCCGAACTTAGCTTTTCCAAAGAAATCTAAACTCTTAGTTCTTTTATTCTGACTAAAACCTCCATGAATTGCAATAGCGTTCACTTTGTTGCTGTTTAAATTTTTAACAACAAAATCAGTATTCATCCTAGTATTACAAAACACTATAGCAAGACCTTTAGTCTCTTTTTGTAATAAATGAACTAATAAAGATAATTTCATACCTCCATTGATATCATAATAAACCTGCTTTAATTTAGAAGGATCTACCTGATTTCCAGCCAAAACAGTTTTAGGACTCTTCATATATTTATTAGCTAAACTTTTTATCTGCGGAGATATTGTAGCAGAAAAAAACAAAGTTTGCCTTTCTTCTGGACAATTCCTAATTATTCTTTCAACATCGTCAATAAAACCCATATCTAGCATTCTATCTGCCTCATCTAAAACTAAAATTTTAACTTTAGAAATATCAATAGTTCTTCTTTGTAAATGATCAAGTAATCTTCCAGGTGTTGCAACTACAACTTCTGCTCTAGTCAACTCATGAATCTGATTACTAATAGAAACTCCTCCATAAATTGGAACAACTCTTAAATCTGTACCGTTAGAAAATCCTTTTATTGCTCCCCTAACTTGTTCTGCCAACTCTCTTGTCGGAGTCAAAACTAAAGCTTGTAACCCCTCTCTCGGTTTTACCTTTTCAATTATTCCGCAACCGAAAGCTAATGTTTTTCCGCTTCCAGTTTCAGATTCTCCAATAACATCCTCTCCTTTCATAATAGAAGGAATAGTTTTCTCTTGAATTTGTGTAGGTTTTTCAAAACCTAGATCATGTATAGTTTCAAATAATGGCCCACTTAGACCTAAACTTTCAAATACTTTCATTATTTTTTACCTCGTATATATTTCAGCACTCTTATAGAAAAAGCGAAATGTGTTTACAAGTGCTTTCTCAACATTCATACCTTATACTAAAAGAGGAAGTTGCACCCTTTATAAAACTTTCTATTGTAACCACTTTGAAATAATTACTATTTATCAGAGTAAACTTTTGCTCTTATTTCTTTTAGCATGCCACTAGTATACTCATCTACATTGATAATCCGTTGACCAAAATTTACCTTAACGCCTGGTTCTTCTAGCCCTAATTCATTAAAAATAGATTTTAATTGTATCTGAATCTTAATAGCAATGTTAGATCCCCTTGGGCCGTTCTTTCCATCTCCTGATTTAGACCAATGCTCGTGATCTCCAAAAGTAATTCCTCTATCTTCAATTAATTCATTCAAATATATAACTGACTGAGGATGATCTGCATGCAAAATTCTATACAATCTTACATTCAAACCAGAAACATCAACTTCTTTCCTATCAGATTCGGGACCATCTATATAACCTTTAAGACTATCCAAAGAATAAAAAATGGAAGCATGTACTCTATGAACTTGATGGTCTCTTTGTCCCTCTATAATTCGCTTACTTGCAACTCTAGCTAATCTCATATAATCATCTATCTGACTATTATGATAATCTAATAGTTCTCCTTCAACAACAATATTAGAAGCAATATCAAAATTACCGCAAGCCAAGGATTCTAATTCAATAAAAGTATCATCAAATTTTTTCTCTGGCCAATTACTAGAAACTCTCTCAGCCCTTTCCTCTTCTATTCCGAAATCCTTTAATAACTCTACTAATGTCATTTAAAACACAACAAAAAATTAGTTTATAAACTTTTCTATTTGTAACTACCATAAAATAGTTAAGATACCTATAAAAACAAAACCTTTTAAAACACTCTAAAATCATCAAAAAATAAGAAAATGAGACAAATATTCCAATCCGAATTTAATTTAGGAATAAAGGGGGAAAAACCAGATTTAGAGGAAGTAATATCTACTACCAAGGATTGGGTTTCTAGAAAATTTGGGGGAAATTTAGAAAGTTTCAGAGAAGGAATGGTAGGGGAAGAGTATGGATCAAGATTGACATCAATCGCGGTAGATGCCGAAGATAGTCAAAATTTTGCTTTTACTTTGATCCACCCAGATAGAGAAATCAAAGGAGTTGGTTGGGAAACTGTATTTTCACTTTCAGAAACAGAAGATGTTACAAAAGTCGGATTAACTCTCTCTAGGGGTTGGATGGACGGGGTGTTAAGACCATTGCCAAATGTAATATCAAAACCATTCTTAATACCACAATTAATAGATCAATTTTCAGCTCATGAAGAGTACGAGCTTTCAACAAGGCCAAAAATAGTAACAACCAACAGTATGCCAGAAACTATTGAAATGATTTATAATCCAGACAGAAAACTTCCAATAGTTTTTATAAGTGCGGAACCTTTTACAGACAAACCGGTTGCAAATGCCAGAAACATAGCCCACAAATTGGCAGGAACTGCATATGTTCAAGTTACAGATAGTAGATTTCCTTCAATGAGAATGGAAAGGTTGATTGGTAAATCTATGAGTTGTTTCAATGGCGCAGTAAGAATGTATTGGCCGATGGGAGGAAACACGGGACTAAGAGTTTTTCATCCTTTTTCTTCAGCAAAACATATAAGGGAGCAAGGCGATAGCTTTGCACAGAGCCTATTAGAAAGAATAGCTCAATTCTCAATGGGAAGATCACTAGAGACTTCCTACGAAGATATTCGTAGATTAAAGTTAAAACAACAGATCGGAGAAACTGAATTTTCTGAAGAGGTAAATCAAATAGTACAAATGTATGCAGATGGAGAGAGAGTAGCAAAAGAAGAATTAGGCTTATTAAGAGGGAGACTTGAATCACAAAAAATGTTTTATGAGAACAGAGTAGCTAACTTAGAAAGCAGCTTAGCAGAGGCAAGAGGAGAAGCAAATGCAGGCGATAAAGCACTACCAGATTTTTCTACAACAAGGGAAGCAGTAGAACATTTCAAGGGGATGTATAGTGAAAGTGAATTAGAATTTCTCCCAAGAGCAGAAAGAGGAGCAAGAGACAATTCGTATCAAGATCCACAACAAATATTTAGGGCATTAGAATGGTTGGCAACTACATATAGGGAGGCCCGTTCAGAAGGGGGAACAGATTTAGAGCACTCTTGTCTTACTTTAACTGGAATGAACTACAAAAGAGGGCAATCAGTGACCACAATGGGACAATATGCAGATGATTATAAGGTAACTTGGAATAAAACAACAAGAGAACTAAAAGAGCATATGGGCCATGGTTCATCAAAAGAGGCAGGAGAAACAATTAGAATAGCTTTCTTTTATGATAAAGAAACTAAAAAAGTAGTGGTGGGGTACATAGGACAGCATCAAAGAACTAGAGCAACATAAACCAGAATATTTATAAAACTCCTCTCTACACAAAAATTCTAAATGGAAACCTTCATGAATCTACCCAATTTTGAAGAAGCGAAAGTAGCTATCTTGCCAGTTTCTTATGAAAAAACAACTTCTTATAAAAAAGGAACAAAAAAAGCTCCAAAAGAAATAATAAAAGCTTCAAAAGAATTAGAACAATATGATGAAGAGCTAGAAAAAGAGCCATACGAGGTAGGAATAACAACACTAAAAGAAATAAATTCCCTAAATGATCTAGAAAATTTAAAAACAGATAAATTCCTTATAGCTATAGGGGGAGAACATACGATCTCTCTACCATTAATAAAAAAACATAATCAAGAGAATTTATCAATTTTACAAATAGATGCCCACGCAGATTTAAAAGATTCATTTGAAAACAATAAAATGTCCCATGCCTGCGTAATGAGGAGAGTTTTTGAAATAAACAAAAACATAACCCAGGTAGGGGTTAGATCTCTAGAGAAAAAAGAATATGATTTTATCAAAGAAAACAACATAAAAACTTTTTTCATGAAAGATTTAATCTATAATAGCAACTACATAAATGAAATAATAAACTCACTAAAAGAGAATGTTTACTTAACAATAGATTTAGATTCCTTGGATCCTTCTATAATCCCCGATGTAGGAACTCCAGAACCCGGGGGTTTAAGGTATTATCAATTATTAAGTCTACTAAAAGAACTATTCAGAAGAAAAAACGTTGTAGGCATTGATATAGTTGAGCTAAAACCAAATAAAGAAACAAACTCAGATTACATAGTTGCAAAGTTAATATACAAAATGATTGGGTATAAATTCTTATAGAAAAGTTTATAAAACAGTCAAATAGAAAAATTCTTGAAAATGAGAGATTTAATGCAAGCTCTCCGATACTCAATATTGGAGAATATAACGTTGGATGGAGAAAATAGTCCTCTACTAGATTTAGGAAGTAGAAGAGTAGCAAAAAGAGCCATCACTACAAAAAATGCAAGAAATGAACAAATGTGGGGAAGATTTTTATATAAACGTGGTTTTTGGGTACCTAAAATCTGGGGGTTGGTTATGCCAGAAGATGACCCAGAAGGTATAATCGATGCTCCTTACATAGTAATGCAAACCCTAGAGGGAGAAGACACTACCCATCTCACTGGAAGATCAAGAGAAGAAGCTCTAAGACAATACAAATTACAAATGGGGAGAGTGCTTAACTTCAACATTTACCCAGTAGACTCCTTAGACAGATTTCCTGGGAGAAATTCAAGATTTAATAGTATGAGAGGAATTACCTATTTGCACGATTTTGAAAGCTGGAGAAAAGGAAACCCGAGGGAAATAGAGAGAATGAGATCTATATTAAATAGCAAGTCATTCTGGGAACTATCTCCCCAAAATAAACCAAGTTGAAACATTTATATATGCCCCCAATCTCCCTAAAATATGAAGAAATTCATAACATTGGGGGTTATTTTACTATTACTAATACCTATTCTAACTTATGCAGATAATTTCACAATAAAAAAACCAATTCTAAACGAAACAATCTCAGAAAATAATACAATAAAGCCAGAACTAATTCCAGAAGAAACAAAACCAAATGAAGAACCAACAATAGCAAGTATTAAACCACCAATAGATGAAAAACCAAACAATACATTGTTTCCAATAAATACATTTCTAACTGCAAACATAACTAAACCGTTAGAAATAATAGAATATCAACAAATTTTAGGAATAAAAAGGTACGCTTACGCAAATAATAAATTAGTAGCAGAGCAAAGAGGAAATGAAACAACTTACTATCACCAAGACAGATTGAGTAATAGACTAGTAACGGACCAATTAGGAAATGTAATTAGAACGTCAAAGTATTTCCCATTTGGCCAAGAAATAACCAATGAAATAAACCCGGGATTTGCACAAAAAGAATTAGATGAATCAAGCTTACACTATTTCGGAGCAAGATACTTTGATTCTAACTTGGGAAGATTTATTTCTGTAGACCCATATAATGGAATAGACAACAATCTACCATATGCATACTCCAGTAATAATCCCTTAAAATATTATGATCCAGATGGGGAAAAAATTCAAGTTATAGGAAAAGAACTAAATAGTTACCCAATAAAAAAATACCTAACGGAGGCCAGTAAATTTGTAGAGTATAGCAAAGGGGGTGGGGTGTTAAATTCATATAATTTTGAGATTCAAGAAATACTATTAGATTCAGAAAAAATCTACATTTATAGGACAAATAAACATAAACCATTTCAATTAAGTAATCCTATGGATCAGAGAAAAATTATGGCCAATACAGATTCAGAAACAGCATTTGTAACTTTCAATTTCAAAGAGCATAATTTCGACAAAGCTGAATTTTTTCACACCTTAATGCATGAAGTAGCTCACCAATTAGATTTAATCACGAATAAAGAAGGGACATCATCTAGGAGAAGCAGTACTAAAGGGGCAGCAATTGATGAGTTAATGGTATCGGCGAGAGTTTTCAAATATTTTAAACTAGATGGAGAATATAAAGATAATAAAGAAGTGTGGAAAGAATTAGGTTTTTCTGAAGCAGATTTTTTAAAATTAAGAGATATATCAAAAAAGAGTATAGATCATTACACAACTCGGGCACGACAAGAAGGGGTTTCTAAAGATCTTATAAATTACTTAAGAAATAATTACTAGTAATCTCTCACAAGTTTATTTTCCCCAGATAAATGAATATAAGTCATTGCTTCTCTCAAATCAGGTTCAACACCATCTCGAACATATTTTAATTTAGGCAAATATTCCTCCTCTAAAAATTCTGTCAAGCCAGAGTCCATAACATAATCTAACCAAACTCCCCCTTTCTCTTTAATATAGTCTGTATCTACTTCTATCCCTCCAGGGTGTTCAACACTAAATTCACGATATTTTTGCCTACTCAACAACTCATCCAAAGTTCCATTCTCCAGAGAATCATAGATTTCCCCTGGTTCAGTAACTCCCATTCTTTCAAAAGAAGTTCCATCAAATCCTCTAATACTTATATCAGTCAATTCATATCTATCAACAACCAAACTATCTCCTTCGCCTTCCTTCATCATAATTCTATAAGAAATAGTTCCTCTTATACCATGCCCACTTATTGAATCTCTCAATGCAGAGGGATATTCTATATCTGGGTAATAAACAAGTTCAGGAGAAGAGATATAATCTGAATTAGCTTCAGAAGAAACAACTTCTGTATCTGTTTGAGGAGTTCTATTACAGGGAGCATACATAAAACCAGCAGCCGTCAATCCCAAAACTATCGCTCCAATATCCTTTAATCGTCCTAATTTATTACTCATTTTATCTTAAAACCAACACTACTTTAAGATATATAAACATTTCTATTTCTAAGTAGTAACATCAAAGAAATTCATCTGAAATCTTAGGATTAATTTCCCCTCTCAAATCCTCTCTAATTAAACTTCTAATATCTTTCTTATAATTGCTCAGCAAATAAGCAAGCTTAACATAAGCAACCTCTGTCAACATATCATCCCCGGAAACAACATAGTTTTGCAGCTCTCGGCCGGTAGAATAAACATTCATATTAACTCTTCCAAAGATAGTTTGAGTAGTCATAACCAAAGGCATTTTTTTACTTAATTTCTTAATAGAAGAAAAAATTCCAGTATTGTTTATTGGTAAGTGTCCAAGCCCGGTACCTTCTAGAATTAGCCCATCAAAACCAGAATAGCAATCTATCTCTTTTGAGTTTAAATTAGGATGGCTCTTCAAAATTCCAATCTTTAAATTTTCTTTAATTAATTTAGCCTTAAAATCCCCCTTAGCAGAATCAAATTTACTCTTCCCAGACAAAATTTTCCCTTTCTTATTAATCTCTAAAATAGGTTTATCATTTACAACATGAAATGCATCTCTCCTAGAACTGTGCAATTTCCTTGCTTTAACACTAGGAAGGATTAAACAACTATCATCTGACATCGATTTATGCATACAAATGACAACACCGGGATAATTGACTTTAGAAATAAATTGGGCAGCACAAATTAAATTTAAAGAAGCATCCGAACTTCCCCTATCCGAACTTCTTTGAGCTCCAACAAAAACAACAGGAACCGGCAAATTTTCCAACATAAAAGACAAAGCAGCACTAGAATAATGCATAGTGTCTGTTCCATGGGTAATAATTACTCCTTTAACTCCTTTCTTTATTTCTTTCTCAACTTCTTTAGCTAACTTATTGTAATTCTTAAAATTCATTTCCTCTGAAAAAATATTTGAAACCAATTTACAATTTAAATTTGCTATTTTTTTTAACTCGGGAACATTATCCAAGATCTCCTTAGGGGTAAATTTTGCAGTAACTCCCCCAGTCTCATAATCTACTTTAGAAGCTATTGTTCCTCCAGTATGCAAGATAGAAATATTAGGTAACTTAGAATTTTGCTTCACTTTAGTATTAATTTCCTTCTTCACCGTAGCTTTTTTTAAAACTTTAATACTTTTAACCTTTTTCTTATCAATTCCAATATTATACCCCGATTCTAACTTCAAAACTAACTTATTATTTATAGAATCCGGCATTAAAACTCCAATAAATTCCTCTTTAGAAGTTTTAACTTTGACTGTATCGCAAACTGCCATCAAACTAAAATAAAAAAACTAGTATAAAAAACTATCCCAGAATAAAATCTATCTACTCAAAAATATACATTAAAAACCAAGAATACTTATATATAACTTCCAGAAATATAGTACTAGGGTTAAACAATTTCACACTTCAAGGTTGGCGCTCTGATTGTGAATCAATTGTTCTCGTACTTATGTGTTAACTTGTGTTATTTCGAAAAAGGTTTATTTGTTGGCGTTATTAGCTTTTTCTAAGGAAGATTTATACTTCCAACTATATAAAGATTATTGTAATAAAAAACAACAAAACCTTAGGGGGATAAAGAAAAAAAATGGAATTTATTATACAGGACGCATTAAAAAGCGCAGAAAATTCAGACGACAACAATTTTGAAGTGGGACAGGCAAATATAAAAGTAATCGGTGCAGGTGGAGCTGGAAACAACATAGTTTCCTGGTTATACAAAAAAGGCATTTCTGGAGCTGAAGTAATTGCAGTAAATACAGATAAACAACACCTAGACATTTCATCAGCCGATAGAAAAATGCTAATTGGAAGAGACTTAACAAGAGGTCTTGGTTGTGGTGGATTTATAGAAAGAGGGAGAGAATCCGCAAAAGAATCAATGACAGAATTAAAAGAAGCTCTAAAAGGATCAGATATGGTATTTGTATGTTCTGGTCTAGGTGGAGGAACCGGTACAGGATCCGCCCCAGTAGTTGCTCAAATAGCAAAAGAAATGGGGGCTATTGTAATTGGAACAGTAACAATGCCATTTGAAATTGAAAAAGCCAGAGTTGACAAAGCCGAATTCGGATTGCAACAATTAAGGCAAGTTTCAGACACTGTAATTGTAATAGACAATAATAGATTAGTACAAATTGCCGGAAATTTACCTCTAAAACAGGCATTTGCAGTTGCTAACGAATTACTTTCCACAATGATTAAAGGAATAGTAGAAACAATAGCAATTCCATCTCTAGTTAACTTAGATTATGCAGATGTAAAAGCAATCATGACCGCAGGAGGAGTTTCCGCGATGGGAATAGGTGAGTCAACTTCAGAAAGAAGAGTTGAAGAATCTGTTCAAAGAGCTTTAACAAATCCACTATTGGATGTAAAATATGATGGGGCAACAGGTGCTTTAATACATATAACTGGTGGAAATGATCTATTATTAGAAGAAATAGACCAAATTGGACAAACAATAACTAAACAACTAGATCCAGATGCAAACGTAATCTGGGGAGCAAGAATAGAAGAAGGAATGGAAGGAAAACTAAGGGTTATGACAATAGTAACCGGAGTAAAATCCCCATACATTCTTGGAAAGGTTGACAGAGCTCAAGAACAGGCCGAAAGAGCAGAAGTAATGAGCTCAGAATTCGGGATAGATATAGTCAAGTGATCGATCTCTGCATTCTTTAACCCCCAATGAGAATTGATCGACACTTACAAATTTCCGGGGAAAGAGAGGTGATATAACTTCTTTTTCTCTTTTCCCATTTTTATTTCTTTATGACACTTACATAATCTTTAAAAACAATAACATTTATTCTCCCTAAAATGGCAGAAGAATCAAAATGGGCAAAAGCATCGGGATTGTTGAGAGAAATAAAAGAAAAGGGAGATAAAAGACGTGCAGCTCGAAAACCATTAATAATGGCTGAGCTCTACTCAAAATTCGAAAATCCAGAAACAGTTGAAGAAAGAATAGCAGTAATTGAGTCAATACCAAACATAAGGATATATTTAGATAATCCTTATACTCCTTCTCTCTACTCATTGGACAGAGGAAAATATCTTTCAAACTTAGAAGATGAAGTCCAAAGGCATCATTTTTTCGGCTTCCTAACAGACATGTTAAGTGGTGAGATACTAAAACTAAGTGATAAGGAACTAGGGCTTTAAAAGAATTATTTCTTTAAAGGAAACACATCTTTTTTCTTATTACCAAACCTATCGTAATTAATAATATTCCCTAAAGAAGCTCTCAAAGGCATATCCGGTTTTTCATCAGGATAACCAAAAGCAATAATGGAATGTATATCTATCTCATCCGGAATCTCTAAGGATATTCTTATCTTCTCTTCATCATAAACTCCAATCCAACAGCTACCTATTTTCATGGAAGCCGCCTTAAGCAACATATTCTGAACGGCTGCAGAAGTATTTTGAATAGCAAATATATCCCATCTATCTTTGTAGTGTGCTTTCAAATCTGAATTATCACTACAAACAACAACCAAAAAATTACAATTAATAACTGCACTCTGATTAAAACAAATATCATTTAATTGACCTTTATTTCTCAAAACAATTGGTCGCCAATTTTGAATCTCTCCAGCACAAGGGGCATAAATAATACTTTCAACGATTTCATTGATTTTTTCCCAAGAAACATCTTTCTTCTTGAAATGCCTAATACTTCTTCTTTCTTTTATTACCTTATCGATATTCATTGAAACTAAATCATTAAAAAGAATTTTTAAAGCTTTTTATTTCCTAGAAACACTAAGTCCATCCAATTCGTCAAGTATTCCAAAATATCTAAAGCTAGGCCTTACTTCCATTCTTCCCTCTAACTTTCCCTCTCTGATGTTTTCATCCCAATTTTCTGCTGGAAAATCAATTGACCTACTATCTCCTTCCACTCCAACTCTAAACGTACGAATATTCAAATGAGGACCATAAACATGTTCATCTACAGATAGTATAGTGGGATTAACAAACGTAGTGGATTGCTGCCTCTCTTCCCATTTATTAGCATAAACTTCAAGACCAATAAAACAAAAAATAGCGAAATAAGCAGCAGCCAAAATTCCTCTCCCCTTAGCCATCTCCCTATCCATGAAAAAAGGAGTAAAGGATACTTATTAAAACTTTCTACCAAAACATTTATATCCACTACTAACTAAATCTCGCTATGGATTATTCTAAACTAGTAAGCTACTACAAAAAACTAGAAAAAACTACAAAAAGGCTAGAAAAAACAAAAATAGTAGCAGAGCTATTAGAAAAAACAAAAGAAGAGCACTTAGAAAAAACAATTTTTTTGTTAGAGGGAAGAATTTTCCCAAAGTGGGATGAAAGAAAAACAGGAATTTCTTCGAGGTTAATGATAAAAGCAATAAACTCAGCAACAGGAGTTCCAAATGAAAAAATTGAAAAAGAGTGGGCAAAAAAAGGAGATTTAGGAATTGTAGTCGAAGAATTAATAAAAACAAAGAAGCAAACCACACTATTCTCAAAAAAATTAACAATAACAAAAGTATTTGAAAATATAAGAAAACTCCCAGAATTAACAGGAAAAGGAACAGTACCAAAAAAAATAAATCTAATAACTGAATTATTAACTTCTGCAACTCCAGAAGAAGCAAGATTTGTAGCAAGAACAGTAATAGAAGATCTAAGGATAGGAGTAAAAGAGGGAGTAATAAGAGATTCCATAGTTTGGGCATTTTTACCAAGAGTAAAAGGAATTAATGGTAAAGAAGGAAAAACAAAGAAAATAAAAAAGTTAGAAGACCTAACTCTAAAACCAAAAATAATAGAAGCAGATTCAGAAAAGCTAGCTAGAGAAGTCTACAACAAATTAATTTCGATAGTTGAAAATGCTTACAATCTAACAAATGACTTTTCAGAGGTGGCTTTAGCAGCAAAAAAACACAAACTGAACACTTTAAAGATGCAAGTAGGAAAGCCAATAAACCCAATGTTGGCGATAAAGGCAGAATCTCCAGAAGATGCTTTCAAATCAGTAGGATCTCCAGCACAATTAGAATATAAATTAGATGGCTTCAGATTGCAAATACACAAAGAAGAAAAAGAAATAAAATTATTTACAAGAAGGCTTGAAAACGTAACAAATCAGTTCAAAGAAATAATTCCAACAATAAAATCTCATATTAAAGCCAAATCTTGCATCTTAGATTCAGAGTTAGTAGGTTTTGATCCAAAAACAAAAAATTATTTACCTTTCCAAAACATATCTAAAAGAATAAAAAGAAAATACGACATTGAAAAAAAATCTGAAGAACTCCCAGTAGAAATAAATGTTTTTGATGTAATCTCTCTGAACGAAGAACCATTACTTAGCAAAACTCAAAAAGAAAGAAGAAAAATCCTAGAAAAAATAATCAAAGAGGAAAAAACAAAACTAATTATAGTAAAAAAACTAGTAACATCTTCAAAAAAAGAATTAGAAAAATTCTATAAGGAATCCCTAAAAAAAGGGAACGAAGGAATTATGGTTAAAAGCATAGAATCCAAATACGTTCCTGGAAGAAGAGTTGGTGGTTGGGTGAAAATAAAACCAACAAAAGAAACTTTAGATCTAATAATAGTGGGGGCAGACTGGGGAGAAGGAAAAAGAGTAAAATGGTTATCTTCTTTCACAATAGCTTGCAGAGATAACAATAAATTATTAACAATAGGAAAAGTAGGGACAGGAATAGCAGAGAAAGACAATGAGCTAACTTTTGAAAAACTAACAAAAGAACTTAAACCTTTAATAACAGAACAAAAAGGAAAACATGTTAAACTAAAACCAAAACTAATTTTAGAAATTTCTTACGATGAAATCCAAAAATCCCCAACATATTCTTCGAAATTCGCTCTAAGATTTCCAAGAGTTATAAAAAAACGTGAAGATTTAGGATTCAATGACATAGATACTTTAGATAGAATAAAGAAGTTTTACAAGCAACAAACGAAGTAACAAATTAAAAACAACAATGTTTATATAGAGGACATATTACTATTAACCCATAGTCCATGTTTGCTACTCAGTGAAAAATATACTTACTTTTTCAAAAGTAGTAAACAACTAAAAGAGGCTGGGGGTAAACCTAAAATGATAGTTAAAGAAGATTTTTTAAACAAGCTAAGGCAATTTTTCGGATTAAACTTATATGAAGTAAGAATTTGGACAGCTCTTCTCTCAAGAGGAGTTTCCACAGCAGGAGAATTATCAGACATCGGTGACGTACCAAGATCAAGAGCTTACGATGTTCTAGAATCTTTAGGAAAGAAAGGTTTTGTTGTAATGAAGGTGGGAAAACCAATAAAATATTTAGCCGTCGAACCTAAAGAGGTAGTAGAACGAGTAAAAAAAACAATTAAAGAAGATGCAGATAAAAATATTCTAAAATTAAAAGAACTTCATTCCACAGATGTAATAACTGAATTAAATGGATTATATAAAAACGGTATTGAATTTGTAGAACCTGCAGATTTATCTGGAGCAATAAGAGGAAGACATAATATTTATGCCCATTTAGAAACTATGGTTAAGAAAGCAAATAAATCAATAACGATAGTAACAACTTCAAAAGGGGTTCTGAGAAAATTAGATGCTTTAAATCCACAACTTACGAAGTTGGCAAAAAAAGGAGTCAAAATAAAAATAGCATCTCCAGAATCTGATGATAACAAAGAGCAGTTGAAACACGTTTCGAAAATAGCTCAAGTGAAAAATCTAAAAGGATTAGATGCAAGGTTCTGCATAGTAGATAGTACTGACATCATGTTTATGATGATGAAAGATGACGATGTACATCCAACATATGACTTAGGGATTTGGGTAAACACTCCATATTTTGCGCAAGCAATGGAAAATCTTCTAGATATTTCTTGGAAGAACCAATAATTTCTTTTTTTATTTTATTAAAAACTTTGGAGGCATTTCATAATGGAAGAAGAAAATTTTGAAAATTTCGAAGAAGAGAATAAAGAAAAAGAAGGCGATTTAACATCCGAAGATACGGATTTTATCGAAAACGAATACAACAACCATGAAGAAGAATAATTTTTTTCTTTTTTTATTTACCATATTACAATACATTCTTTCAAATTATACATTTTAAACAGACTAAATATTTATATACTAATTATTCCCAAAACACAAGATATTGTATGAGTAAAGTAAAAAACATACAATATATTGATAAAATGAGGTGTCCATTTTGCGGAAATTCTTCCCTAAAAGTCACAGATAAGCGTGTTACGGGCGGAGACGAAATAAGGAGGAGGCGTGAATGTCTCAAATGCGAAAAAAGGTTTACAACATATGAGCGTGTTGAAAATACAGATCTAAGGGTTGTAAAAAAATCTGGAGAAAGAGAGAAATTTGATAAAGAAAAACTTCTGAGAGGTTTTTTGAAAGCTTGTGAAAAACGACCAGTAACCTCAGAAGAAATTGAAAAATCGCTACAAGAGATTGAAACCGAATTAAGAAGCAATGACACTCCAGAAATACACTCCAAAGTCATAGGAGAGTTAATGATGGAAAAATTAATGGGTCTTGATAAGGTAGCATATGTAAGATTTGCCTCAGTATACAAAGATTTCACCGATATAAAATCATTTGAAGAAATAATAAAGACATTAAAAAAGGGAAATTAAAAAAGATGGGGGAAGCAAAATAACAATAGATAGATATTTCTCTCCAGAAGATGGAGATGTTTATAGCACTAAAGAGTGGGGGCCAGAAAGAGTTGCCACAGTTAAAGACAGGAGTGGAGAAGTAATTTTTAGACAAGAAGGAGTTAACTTCCCTTCAGATTGGTCACAGTTAGCAACAGATATAGTTTCTTCAAAATACTTTCACGGAGAATTAGGTACGGATGAAAGGGAAAATTCTGTGAGACAATTAATAGGAAGAGTTTCAGAAAGGGTGGGAGAGTGGATATTCCAACAAGGCTATGTATCCACTGCAGAAGAAGCAAAACTTTTCGAACAAGAAATAGCAGCTATGGCATTAGACCAAAGGATGGCATTTAATTCTCCCGTATGGTTCAATGTAGGGGTTGATAGATATGGAAATAAAGATTCTACCAAAGTTCAAAAGGAATCATACATAATAGAAGATGGAGTGGCAGTATTAATACCTCAAGGGAAGGAGTATGAATTTCCTCAAACTTCTGCATGTTTTATTCAAAGTGTGGAAGATACAATGGAAGATATATTGGATCTATCAAAAAGAGAAGGATTATTATTCAAATATGGATCTGGAACAGGAACTGATTTATCAACCCTAAGAAGTTCTCATGAAAAATTATCTAGAGGTGGAAAGCCCTCAGGCCCTCTAGCGTATTTAAAATTTTATGATCGAATAGCAGAGGTAGTCCAATCCGGTGGAAAAACTAGAAGGGCAGCAAAAATGAATTCTCTAAGAATAGATCATCCTGACATTAAAGAATTTATAGACGCGAAGAGAAGAGAACAAGAAAAAATAGGGATGTTAATGGAAATGGGAGTTGACAAAGATGAAGCCCAGGCCACAGTGGCATACCAAAATGCAAATCTATCCGTGAGAGTTACAGATGAATTCATGAAAGCAGTAGAACAAGGAAAGATGTGGAAAACAAAGCCAGTTCACAATTTAGAAATGGCTGATGATATGCCTGAACACGATGCAAAAACATTACTTAGACTGATGGCAGAAGGGACGCATTCTTGTGGGGATCCAGGAATACAATATCACACTACAATAAATGATTGGCACACCTGCCCAAATTCAGGAGAAATAAATGCATCAAACCCTTGCTCAGAATACATGTTTTTAGATGATAGTGCATGTAATTTAGCTTCAATAAATTTAATGAAATTCAGAACTCCAGAAGGAGGATTTGATATTACAGGGTTCAAAGATGCAGTAAGAAAAATAATATTCTCGCAAGACGCACTAATAGATAGATCTAGTTTCCCAGAACAAAGGATAGCTCGACATTCACATGACTTTAGACCTCTCGGACTTGGTTTTGCTAATTTGGGGGCCTTGATTATGAGTTATGGTCTTGCTTATGATTCTGAGGGAGGAAGAGCATTAGCTTCTTCTATAATGGCACTAGAAACTATGACTGCATACGAAACTTCTGCAGAATTGGCAGAAAAACTTGGTCCTTTCAAATTCTTTGAAGAAAATAGAGAACCTATGTTGAATGTGATAGGTAAGCATAACGAAGCCTTAAGAGATATTGACGAATCAAAAATTCCAAAAGGACTTGAAGAAATACTGCACTCTGCAAGGGAAGTAGGGAAGAGAGTACTAGAAAGAGGACAAGAAGTAGGGTTTAGAAATTCACAAACAACAGTATTAGCTCCAACAGGAACAATAGGTTTCATGATGGATTGCGATACTACCGGAACAGAACCGGATATAGCATTAGTTAAATATAAGGCACTTTCTGGAGGAGGAAATTTAAAAATAGTAAATAAGACGGTCCCTCTAGCCTTAGACTTCCTGGGATATTCAACTAAAGATATAGAAGAAATAACTAGTTATATTGATAAAAATGATACTATAGAAGGAGCACCAAACCTAAAAGAAGAACATTTACCAGTTTTCGATTGTGCATTAAAGCCAGCAAATGGTAAACGATTTATCAATCACATGGGTCATATAAAAATGATGGCTGGACTCCAACCATTTATTTCTGGGGCAATATCAAAAACAGTTAATATGCCAAAAGAAGCAACTGTAGAAGATGTAGAAGAAGTTTATATGGAAGGATGGAAAATGGGATTAAAGGCGGTTGCTATATACCGAGATGGAACAAAAGCCGGACAGCCAGTGAGCACCTCAGAGAATTTAGAGAAAAAGGTTAGTCCAGAGAATGCAATTTACAAAAATGGAAGAAGAAGGATGCCTGCAACAAGGCAATCTATAACTCACAAAGCAACAATCGGCGCAGGACACGAACTTTATTTAACCCTCGGGCATTATGATGATGGAAATCTTGGAGAATTATTTATAGATATGTCAAAAGAAGGTTCAGCACTTAGCGGGACACTAGATACAATTGGTACCTTATTTAGTGTAGCTCTCCAACATGGAGTTCCCCTAGAAGCATTAACATCAAAAATGATTGGCCAAAGATTTGAACCTAGTGGTTTTGTGATTCACCCAAGTGAAAGAGGAAGATTAGGAGAAGAACATGATCCAATAAGGTCAGCAAAATCAATTGTAGACTACATTGGGAGATTTATCCATGAAAGATATAATTCAAATGGAGAAAAACCAAAAGAGCAAGAAGAACTACAGGAGTCAGACGAAGAAAAACCAACAAAATCAATTAAACCACAAATGAACAGAAATGATTATGAACTAGGAGGCATATGTCCTAATTGTGAAGACATTATGGTTAAAAAAGGAAAATGTAATGAATTATGCTTAAGTTGTAATCATTTTGAACAAGCTGGGTGTGGAGAATAATGACAACTATAAAATTCAAAAAAGTTCATCCAGAAGCAATAATACCTAAATTTCAAAAGGATGGAGATGCAGGATTAGACATACATGCAATAGAAGACTTCATATTAAATCCAGGGGAACACTCTCTAATTGGAACTGGTTTAAAGATAGAAATTCCAAAAGGTTTTGAAGCCCAAGTTAGACCAAGATCAGGACTAGCTCTAAAAAATAAGATAACAATACTAAATTCCCCAGGAACTATAGATTCCGGTTACAGAGGAGACATCGGAATCATGCTAATGAATCATAGTAAAGAAAAATTTGAAATAAAAAAAGGAGATAGGGTAGCTCAACTAATAATTGCAAAACACGAAACTCCAGAGATTATAGAAGTAAATGAACTTGAAGATTCAGAAAGAGGCGAAGGAGGTTTCGGTCACACCGGTGTATAAGATTTTTTAACTTCCAACTCTAATCTTTCCTTAGTTCTAGAAAATGCCAAAACAGGAATATATCCAAGAGAGGGGCATCCTTCATCAACCACTTCTTTTAAACTTTTCATATATTCTCTAAAAATAGGCCCCGGGTTTCCATTTCCATATCTCCCAGACAAATCAAGTTGCATTTCAATAATAGAAAAATAGTTGGCCTCAAAAGCATCCCTAATTTCACAATCCATATACTAACAAAAATAATTAAGTTTTAAAATGATTTCTATACTCTAATAAATATTAATCAACTAACTAGTTTCTTTTTTCTTCCTATTTCCATTAAAGTTTGCGATATTCTTTCCACTATCTGCCTACTTCTTTCTCTAGTGATTCCATGAGCTTTTCCAACTTCCCCAAGAGTATGTTTAGCTTCATAACCAAATAAACCAAGCCTCATAGAAAAAATGTTAAGATTCCTTTCACTCAATCCTCCTTCTGTTGTCAATTCAATTAAGGCCTCCAAATAAGCAGAACCTTCATCTCTAATTTCTAGATCTTCTAACAAGTGATTTTCCGAACTTAAGGCATAATATATCATTTTATCTTTTCCCGCTTCAGTAGCCGAGCTTTCAAGGCTAACAACTCCAGAAGAATGCCTCTTATACTGTTCTAGCCTCCCCTCACGAACCCTCGCAATTTTAATAGCCTCTTCATCGCTTACTCTCCTGCCCATTTTTGATTCTAAATATATAACAGCTTTTCTTATCCTAGAGAAATCTTGTTCCACACATACAGGGAGTCTAATAGTTCTAGATTGGTTTAAAATTGCCCTCCCTATATTTTGTTTTATCCAATAAGAAGAATAAGTTGTAAATGCTCCTTTTTCTGGTTTGTACTTTTCTAGAGCCCTTTCCATCCCAATATACCCTTCACTAAACAATTCCTCTAAATCTAAACCTCTCCCAATATAGGCTCTCGCTATCTTCCTAACAAATCTCAAATTTCTTTCAAGTAACTCTCTTCTATCTTCTGGATCCTCACTCTTACGATACCTATTAAATACCTTCAAAAATTCACTTTTAGGAAAAGGGGCATATCTCTCGCTACTCAATTCCTCTCTTAATATCCTTTCACTTAAACTAGCTTCATACATGAAATATTTGTATTTAGATAAATCTTATAAGTATTTCCTTGCCACACACACCCATAAGATTTAAGAGTTTTTCTATATTAAAACTAAAATGATAACTTTCAAAACCAACCAGGATGATGTATGTTGTCAAACACACAAATAAAGTTTATAAACAACAAAATCTACCCACATTATAATAACAAACTATCTGAAACTCTATGATATTAATATATGGGGTATTTGAATGAAAACAATTACTATAAATGGAGGATTAAGGGCAAAGAATGATAGAAATATAGTCTTGACTCTATACTCTACCCCTCTGGCCCGTTTTTTAATTGATAAAGAAATAAAACAGTTTAACATAGAATATGATCATCTAACAAAAAAATTTATTATTGAGAAAGGAAATCAGAGGAAAATTAGTATAGAACGGAAAAATGAAAACCACCCATTATGTATACTCCACGTTAGTAGAATTTTAGGAAGAAATCTTCCAAAAGAATTAAAAAAAGATAGAAAAACAAGAAAAGTAGAGGTAATTCTAAAAAACATACTTTCAGATAAAGATATGATAAAATACAACAACTTAATTTCATACACTGAACCAGATTACAAAATCTCAACAATCATTCCAGAGCCAGAAGTAGTTAATTTAGCATGCCATATTTCGTGTTTTAGAAATAAAAACAGTTTTTGTTATAGACTCACTATCAGACACAAAATTCTTGAAGAAATAGCAATAAAAAAAGAAAAAATTATGATTTTAAGAGATAAAGAAGGAAATTTTATACTTAAAAAAAATGGCTTCGGAAGAACTTTTAACTTACACAAATCAAAAAAAGGCCATCCAGTAATTTATATGCAAATATCTCCATCCCTAATAAAAGAAGAAGAGAACGAATTGTTTAAAAATGGAAGAAGAAGTTTTTCCTCAAGAATTATATTTTCTGAAAAAGAATTTAATTTAGATATTTCTAAACATTTTTCGGTAAGGGAAGAAAGAGAGTTAGCTTATGCCTTAGTAAAACAAAATATTAACATAAGAATCCCACAAATGGGAAAAAGAGAGGCAGATATTGTTATTAAAGATTCAAATGCCCAAATCGAAATAACAAATTTAAAACCAAGTAAAATTAATCGAAATAAAAATAATGCTCATGGAGAAGGAGCCCATATAAATGCAAGACTTTGTGAAGGGTTCCTTAGAGTCACAAAAAATATTGTCCCCTATTATTTTTTAATAATCAATAAAGGTTGGAGCGAATATAGATGGGTTAAAGAAACATGTAATTTGATTCAGCCAAATGTAGTTACAATTTATACTGATTTTAGTGGAGATTGGGCGGGACTAGTAGCAAAAGAAATATTACATAAAATTAAACTATTCGGAAAAAATGATAACTAAACTGAAAGAACCATACAAAGAACAGGATATACTAAAAATATTACATCCTTTTGTTAAAGAGTGGTTCCTCAACAAATTCAAAAGTTTCAGTCTAACCCAGCTTTATGGAGTTATGGAAATCCATAAAGAAAAGAACATACTTATAAGTGCCCCAACTGGAGGAACAAAAACTTTAACAGCATTCTTAACAATTTTAAATGAACTAGTGATTTTAGCGGATAATAACTTACTAGAAGACCGAGTTTATGCAGTCTACATCTCTCCATTAAAAGCCCTCTCAACAGACGTCCAAATAAATTTAATCACGCCTTTAAAAGAGATTAATGAAATTGCCAAAAAACATGGAAAAGATTTAGAAATAAGGGTAGGACTAAGGACAGGAGATACAACTCCCTACGAAAGGCAAAAACTTCTAAAAAAACCAAGCCACATTCTTGTAAGCACCCCAGAATCCTTAGCAATTATGCTAACCACTACTAAATTTAGAGAATTCTTCAAAGGAACAAAATACTGTATTATTGACGAAGCTCACGCTTTAGCAGAAAATAAAAGAGGGACATATATGTCTATCACATTAGAAAGATTACAGGCCCTATCTAATGAAAATCTAACAAGAATTGGATTATCTGCAACTATTGCCCCATTAGATAAAATAGCTCAATTTTTAGTTGGAACTAATAGAGATTGCATAATCGCAGATGTCCAATTTAACAAAAAGACAGATATTAAAGTTATTTCTCCAGTTCCCGATTTAATTAACACAACTCACGAAGAAATGAATGAAAATTTGTATAATTTATTAAATGATTTAATTCAAGAGCATAAAACAACTTTAGTTTTTACTAACACTCGGGCAGCCACTGAGAGAGTAATTCATAACTTAAAAGAGAAATTTCCAAAAAATTATAATGATAACGTTGGAGCACATCATGGTTCTCTCTCAAAAGAACATAGGCATAATGTAGAAAACAGACTAAGAAAAGGAGAGTTAAAGTGTGTTGCTTCATCTACTTCTTTAGAATTAGGTTTAGATATAGGATATATTGATTTAGTTATCTGTCTAGGATCTCCAAAAAGTATATCGAGATTAAGTCAAAGACTAGGAAGAAGTGGTCATAAACTTCATGAAACAATAAAAGGAAGAATTATAGTCTTAGATAGAGATGATTTAGTAGAATGTGCCGTTATGACAAAACATACGATAGAACGAAAGATAGACAGAATCCACATCCCAGAAAATGCTCTTGATGTCTTAGCTCAACAAATTTACGGAATTGCAATTTCAGATATAACCCCTATAAAAGAACTCTTTGAAATGATAAAAAAAGCATATCCTTTCAGAAATTTAACCTATACAAACTTCAAAGAAGTTATGGATTATCTCTCAGGAAAACACATTTCATTAGAAGATAGGCATGTTTACGCAAAAATATGGTATGATGAAGAAACAGGAATGGTAGGAAAAAGAGGAAAGATGGCTAGAATTATTTACATGACAAATATAGGGACAATTCCAGATGAATCTGCCGTAAAAGTTAAAGTAGGTGAACAAGTTGTAGGAACAATTGATGAAGCTTTTCTTGAAAAACTAAAAAAAGGAGACGTTTTTGTTTTAGGAGGAGACAGATATATGTTCAAATATGCTCGTGGAATGGCGGCATCGGCTCAAAGTGCAGCCGGAATGGCCCCAACAGTCCCATCTTGGTTTTCAGATACTTTGCCTTTATCTTTTGATCTAGCATCAGAAATCCAAAAATTTCGGAGATTAATGAAAGAACATTTTGAAAACAAAACAAAAAAAGAAGAAATATTAGAATTTATTGATAAATATCTTTATGTAGATGAAAGGGGAAAAACAGCACTCTATGAATATTTTAATCATCAATACAAATTTACAAAACATATACCCAATGAAAATGAATTACTAATAGAACACTTCAACGGGCAAATAGTTTTTCATTCTTTGTACGGTAGAAGGATAAATGATGTTCTATCTAGAGCGATGGCCTACGTAATTTCAAAACTACAACATAGAGATGTAGAAATTTCAATAAATGATAACGGTTTTTATCTTCAAGGAAAAGAAGGAAAAAAAATTCAAGTTTTAAGAGCATTTAAACTATTAAAATCCAATGAATTAGGTGTAGTAGCTAGAAATGCGATTGAAAATTCCGAAGTACTAAAAAGAAGATTTCGTCATTGTGCAACTAGATCCTTAATGATTTTACGTTCTTACAAAGGAAAAACAAAACGTGTAGGTCGTCAACAAGTTTCTTCAATGATATTATTAGCAGCCGTAAGAAGAATCTCTAACGATTTCGCAATACTAAAAGAGGCACGTAGAGAAGTTTTAGAAGATTTAATGGATATAGATAATGCTGTAAAAATTTTAAAAAATATTGAAGATGGAAAAATAAAAATTAAAGAGATAAATACAAAAATTCCCTCTCCGTTTGCTTTTAATATCTTAATGCAAGGAAGAATGGATATGTTAAGAATGGAAGATCGTGTAGAATTCCTAAGAAAAATGCACGCCTTAATATTAGAAGAAATAGAATAAAAAAGAAAAAAATTAATGTTCTTTAGCAGCAATATCCTTCTCTTCAGAAAATAAATAGTCTTTCAGTTCTTTGGAAAACTCGTCATCATTCTGCCTTAACCATTCAATCAACATCGCAGCATGCTCTTTTTCTTCTTTTGCATTATGTAATAAGATTTTCTTCAAATTCTCATCCTCTGTTGCATCTGCTCTCTGGTTATAGTTATCAACAGCCTCCATTTCTTCTCTCAAAGAATCAATTGCCCTTCTAATATCTAAAGTTTTCTCACTTAATTTTGAACTATCTTCTTGAAACATTTTTTCACCTCAAAATAAGAAATATATCAACCTTTAAAAACTTTATCCAAAAAACAATTAATATGGAAATCCAAAAAGGAATCGAAATAATAGATTTAGCTTTATACCTAAAAAAAGAAAAGATTCTGGTAATTTCAGATTTACATCTAGGTTACGAAGAAGCTCTAAACAAACAAGGAGTTCTAATGCCTAGATTCCAATTCGAAGAAATAATAAAAAAACTAAAAGATATCTTAAAAAAAGTAAATCCAAAAACAATTATAATTAATGGGGATCTAAAACACGAATTCGGGACAATTTCAAGAACCGAATGGAAACAAGTAACAGATTTATTAGATTTCTTCAAAAACAAAGAAATCATACTAATCAAAGGAAACCATGATAATATTTTAGGGCCAATAGCAAAAAAGAAAAATGTAAAATTAGTAGAAAGCTACGAAACAGACAATCTACTGATAACACATGGCCATAAAATTCCAAAAAAACTCCAAAAAACAATAATTATAGGTCACGAACACCCAGCAATCTCATTCTCAAGTAGAGAAGACCAAAAATACAAATGTTTCCTAAAAGGGAAATATAAAAGACACACCTTAATAGTAACTCCTTCCTTTAATCTAGTTTCCCCTGGAACTGATGTAACAAAACAAAAGACACTCTCTCCCTTCCTAAAAGGCAACCTAAAAAATTTTGAAGTTTACATAGTTGAAGATAAAGTTTACAAATTTGGAAAACTAAAAGAAATCAAAAAACTTAAATAACTCCAAAACAAAAATTCACCTATGCCAAATTTGACTCCAAAAAACAAAGAGATAAAAAAATATTCTGGTTCTATGATTCTGGGATTAAATGATGCCTTAGTAGAATTAACTGGAGCACTAGCAGGATTAACTTTTGCATTGCAAAACAACAAAATAATTGTAGTAACAGGATTAATTATCGGAATTGCTGCTTCACTATCAATGGCTGCCTCTGAATATCTATCTTCAAAGGAGGAAAAACATAAAAAACCATTAAAATCTGCAACTTACACAGGGATTGCTTATCTAATCACAGTTTTATTATTAATTTCCCCGTACTTCTTAATATCAAACATTTACACTGCCTTAATTTCAATGTTAATAATTGCAATCCTAATAATAGCATTTTATAATTTATATATGGCAAAGATAAAAAACCTAAAATTCTGGCCAAAATTCACCCAAATGTTAATTATATCACTAACTGTGGCTCTAATTAGTTTCCTAGTTGGTTATTTAATAAGAATATATGTAGGGGTAGAAGTTTAATCCAGAGGACTCTTAATATTTTTTAGTTCGGAGTTGGCAACATGAGTATAAATTTGAGTGGTCTCTAATCTAGAATGTCCAAGTAATTTTTGAATGAATCTAATATCAACACCATCTTCTAATAGATGAGTTGCAAAAGAGTGTCTCAACATATGGGGTGATACTTTCTTAGTAATCCCTCCTTTCTCGGCAGCAATTTCTACTATTCTCTGAGCAGTTTTTAAAACAAGGTGGTTATTCCCTTTGGAAAAAAGATAAATCTCATTATCCCTCTTAGTGCAGAGATATCTCAACAAATCTCCTTTGAATCTGTTTGATAAAATTGTTATCCTATCTTTATTCCCCTTACCTTTATTAATTCTAATGGTATTATTTTCAACATCTATATCTTCAATTTTTAAATTTAAAGCCTCACTAACTCTCGCACCAGAAGAATAAAGAACCTCAATTAATAACTTATGTTTCAGATTTTTAGTATTATCTATCATGCTAATAATTTCTTTTTTAGATAATACTTTAGGCAATTTTCTCTCTCTTTTAGGAGTATCTATTAACTTAAAATTAATTTCTTTTGGAATTATCCAAGTATAAAAGAATTTTAAACAGGAATAACTTAATCTTATTGAAGCTGATTTAAAATTTTTATTTATCAAGTGCATAAAATACGCTTCCACATCAGATTCTAAGACATTTTCAGGTTTCTTATCAATAAATTTTAAAAATTTGCTAACATGATATTTATACGATTCCACTGTTCTCGGGCTAAAACCTCTCAATTTTAGCCTTTCTTCTAATTTACCTAAATGCTCTTGCATTTGAATATCATAGTAAAACTAATTTATATATTTTACGGCTTAATCTGGCAAGAACCCTAATTATGTGACATTATAACAAGCATTAGATTCAGAAATGTTATCTAATACTTGTTATCTGTAATTAATTTTGAATTTGAAATTTTTTGGCGCACTTAAGAAACTTTATTAAATAGTCTTGATATTCTTTACTTATGAAACTTCCATTGCTCGATTATACTTCGGCGCTGTTCAAAAATACAGATTTTGATAATGTGTTGCTTATAGCTGTTCAGCATATTTTAGATTCCAACTATTCTATGTTTGAATACTTATTTGATATGGGTCTCAAACCACAAAACACTTTTTTGCTTGGAAAATGTTACTCCACAAATAAAGAAACAATAGCGAAATTTCGCAAAAAAGGTGTTTCTGTTTCAGAGGGAAGTTTAAAATTCGATAGCCATTTACCTTATGATAGCCAATTTGAATTAATAGTTAAAGATTTTCTCAAACATATTCAAGAAAAAGTAAATTTTAATGATTATGAGAAAATCTTATTAGTTGACGATGGTGGCTATCTTGTTAATTTTGGAAATTCCTTTTTTAAAAGTTTCACTAATATTGTGGCTATCGAACAAACTTCCTCGGGATACAACAAATTAAAAAATGAAAGAATTCATTTTCCTGTAATAAATGTTGCCCGCTCAAATGCAAAACTTGTTTATGAATCTCCATTTATAGCAGATTTAATTGTAAAAAAACTTTCTTCAAAGCTAAAAGAGTTACAATTAAATCCAAAATCTTGTTTAATCATTGGAGCGGGATCTATTGGGAAAGAGCTTTTTAATTTATTGAAAAATAAGTTTGAGACTCATATCTATGATGTCCAGCAACACATTTCTGATTTTGGGAAAACCGAACTCGCAAATATTATTTCTGATTTTGATTTGGTTATTGGTGCTTCGGGAGAAGAAATAACCAAGGATAAAATTTACAGCAAACTAAAGAAAGGAGCTATCTTAGTTAGTGCTTCTTCGTCCGATAGAGAGTTTAATGCTGTAAATTTAAGAAAGTTCGCGCCAAAAATAAAAGATTGCCACAAAGAAATTTTTGTAAATGATATTTGGCTATTAAATTGTGGTTTTCCCTTAAATTTCGATGGAAACAAAAACAGCGCCTCACCAGAAAAAATACAGCTTACTCGTGCTTTAATGTTTTCAGCTATGTGTTTAGCAATGGAAAAAGAATATCAAAAAGATTTTATTGAATTAGAACCAAAATATCAAAAATTAATTGTTGAAAAATTCAATAAAATAGAACGTGCGCCAAAAAATAAATAATGTATTTTACTCAAATTCAAAATTAACTTCTCCGCTTCGCTCCGACCACGCCTTGCAGGCTCTCCTCCTTTCAGTCGTCGGGACAGATAACAATGGATAAAAGGAAATTTCCTGCTGAAATTTCCCAAATCGCTTCGCGACTTCTTTTATCCCTGATGTTAAATCGAATTTTTTCTTCTGCTAAAAATTTAAATCTCTAATCTATTTCCCCACCCCAGACGGAAGCACGCTAGTGCTACGCACATTTAGTTTTTGACTTCGTCAAAAATAGAAAAACT